>Ga0308156_1000144_pt1 | contig 223981 bp, 193 predicted proteins | sample PhyAR2_FD_201041 | JGI IMG/M metagenome (GOLD analysis project Ga0308156, IMG submission 201041) | Phyllosphere microbial communities from UC Gill Tract Community Farm, Albany, California, United States - DLSL A.R2 | ecosystem: Host-associated > Plants > Phyllosphere > Unclassified | place...
ATTGGTATTTATATAAAATCAGGCATTTAGTAGAAAATATGTTTTGTAGGTTAAAGCAATTTAGAGGGATAGCCACTCGATACGACAAGTTAAAGCGGAACTATGAAAGTTCTGTTGCATTAGCTTGCATATTTTTATGGCTCCCATTGTAGGTTAAATTATGAACCCTAAATGTCAACAGACCCTAATCAAAAAAAATTCGTCGCGCAAGCGATATTGTGTGTGATCTGCTCAAAATATGAGTGAACACAATACTTCTGGCCAGGCAACAGAATGTAAAACATAGAGATCGGCATGAGCAGCTTATCCAGCAACTTTAAATAATTGATGATGCTTTGATGATCAACCGCCAATAGTTTGTCTATAAAATAATCTACAAGATACACGTGACAAATACATGAAGGCATCCAATGAGACGAGTCTTTTCCTATTAATGCTTGCTTAGTCTTGTTGAAGCTGTGATTAGCGTTTGACTTACCCCCCTAAGCATTTAAAATACGGCATCTGAATTTTTAGTATCATCAAAATCATGTCGACCGATCAGTTAGAAACGCAGATTACTGAACTGGATAATTTGCCTGAACACCGAGAAATTGTGACGTTTATGCGCCGCGCTGCGCCATTGAATACTTCACAGCGTACAGCTTTAGAGCAATATCAAGCGCTGATCTTGGAATATCCGGTAGGTGATTTACGCCAGCATTTTGAACATCCTGAACGCCCATTGACAGTCGAAATTGGTTTTGGAATGGGACGTTCTTTGGTCTTGATGGCAAAAGCAAATCCTGAGCGCAACTTTATTGGTATTGAAGTGCATGTACCAGGAATTGCCCAGTGCGTTTATGAAGCAGGGATGGCAGAGCTGAAAAATTTACGCGTACTTGACGCAGATGCTATTCAGGTATTGCGTGAAATGCCGGATAACAGTATTAACTGTATTCAGCTGTACTTCCCAGATCCGTGGCAGAAAAAACGCCACTTTAAGCGTCGTTTTGTCGCGCATGAGCGTATGGAACTAGTGGAACAAAAACTGGAGCTTGGCGGTACTTTCCACGCTGCAACAGACTGGGAACCCTACGCTGAGTGGATGCTGGATGTTCTTGACAACCGCCCTGCTTTAGAAAACCTTGCAGGTAAGGGTAATAGTTATCCACGCCCAGAATGGCGCCCACAAACCAAGTTTGAACGTCGTGGTTTAGAAGCTGGCCACAAGATTAATGACTTTATTTTTAAGAAAATTGGATGATCAGTTGAGTATTACGTAGCTGATACAATACTTAATCGCATTAAATATTAAAGGTTTAATGCGATTTTATTTTTTACAGTATGGTGGTTTCTTACTCTTAAATAATTTTCTTAATGTTCATGTAGATTTACAAATCGCTTATCTAGATGTCCAACACTCCTAAACGACTCTATTATGATCTATTCCATCTAGATTGAAATGAATGTTCTGAACCAATATCTCAATCATGCGCTGTTTCGCCTCTTCGCTTGCCCATGCGATATGCGGTGTAAGCAAAATATTGGGTAATCCACTCTGTAAAAGTAGATCATCTTTAGAAGGAGGTTCTTGGGTCATGGCATCCGCTGCGTAGCCCGCAATACGACCAGTACGAAGTGCGATGAGTAAATCGTGTTCATTCACTAACCCACCTCGACTGACGTTTATAATAAAACTATTCGGTTTCATTAAATTCAGTGTTTCTTGATTAAGCATATCTCGATTGTCAGCATTTAGTGAGCAATGCAGTGACAGTACATCCGCAATTTGAAGTGCTGTCTGAAACGGAATATATCCCTCTCTACAGCTTACTTGATGCGGACGTTCAGAAAAAAACACACGCATTCCAAACGCTTGTGCTTTTAATGCTAAGGATTGTCCTATTTCACCTCGACCCACAATAACCAATGTTTTATCTTTCAGATCATAAATTGGGAAGTGAGAATCTTGATAACAAAAACTATTGCTGTCACTCCATAATCCTGAAACAACTGAATTCTGATAAAACTGCAAATTTTTAACCAGATTCAACATGAGTAAAAAAGCATGTTCGGCGACGGTATCGCCTGCATATCCCTTAATATTACACACTTTTATATTTCTCTGTTTTGCTAACTCAATATCGATATGATCAAAACCAGTCGAACAGAGTGCAATCAGTTGAAGCTCTGGATTGTTATCCATCACTTGCTGATCAACTCTTAAATCATTTACGATTAAAACATGCTGATCCTTTACTTGATCATAAAATTGCTGTTGGGTTAACTTTTCAAATTCGGTGTAGTTCACAGGAAAATTAAAACTGAACGTTTGCTTCTCTAAATACTGTTTTTCAGTACATGTTATTCTGACGTGCTGCATATCACTCATCTCAATTTTAACAATTCAAAATATCAGTTAAGTATCAATACTGATTGGCCCAATAAATGATTTGTTTAAGCCACTCTTGGTATAGATCGCGTTTTTTCAATTGAAGAAGTAAAAGTGAAACTGGGTGAAGCATGTTCACGATCATCATAATACTCACAAATAAAATTCTTACAGTAGCTCATAAATTTTTCTGTGATTGCATTCAAATTGACACTGGTGAGTGTGGCAATTCCTATACTTATTGGTGCATGATTTCCTTCTAACATTATGCGAATGAGTTTTTTACCATTTAATGTATGCTCAAGCTTATGTCGTAAATTGGTCATGCTGTAACCCCATTCATCAGCCACCATGGTTCGCACTAGATCATAGTTTTTGTAGGTGTCTTTGATATGTGGCACCAATTTATGCTGTGTAAATAAATCAGTGCAATAATCTTTATAATAGGGAGAGTCGTGCAAAATCATCGGAAATTGAGTTAAATCTTCTAAGCGAACACTTTTCATTTTTGCCAATGGATGATGTTCACTCACCAACACATGGGGAGGCAGACTCACTATCGGCTCAAAACAGATAAGATTATGATCAATCTTTAAATTTGTGGTGATTGCCATGTCTACTTTATTTGATAGTAAGGCATTCATCAGCTCATCATGGCTACCATCTACTAATTGAATATCGTCTTTTGGATGTAAGAGACCAAAATCATGCACAATATCTGAATAAATCAACGGCGTTAAAACTTGATGACAACCAATATGTAAAAGCCGTTGTGTTAAACCACAATACTCAGCAGCAAGTGCATATAGTGCATTGGTTTGTCCCAAAATAAACAAACATTCTTTGAGAATTTTCTCACCAATCGTTGTTAGAGATAGGCCACGTGCGTGTTGACGAATAAATAATTTAACTTTTAATTCCGATTCAATATGGGAAATTGCAGCAGAAATTGAAGGCGGAGATACATGTATTTTCTCCGAAGCCACAATAATACTGCCATGCTGTGCAGTTGAAACAAAATATTCCATTTGTCTAAAAGATATGCGATTCAACACTGTTGTTTTCTCCATATTTTAAAGATCAAACATAAATAGAAAATCCAACTCATAAAAATGAGTCATTCATGATTTATGTTTTGTTTAAAACGTTAAGATGATTTACTGAAACTACAATCAACTTTCATCAAGGAAAATATGTTTTTCCCTATCATGTTTTTAAAGTAAGGTCATTGATATTTACCTGTGCAACCCACTAAAAACTTTATTTCTTCACGACATTTGGCAAAACACATAACATTTCAAACAAGAGATTGGCACCGAGTAAGGAGGTATTTCCTGTGGTGTCATAAGGTGGAGATACCTCGACCAAATCGCCACCTATAATATCCAGCCCCTCACATCCACGAATAATTTCGAGCGCTTGAATAGTGGTCAGCCCACCAATCTCTGGCGTTCCAGTTCCTGGTGCCCAAGCAGGATCAATTCCATCGATATCGAAAGACAAATAAACAGGCCCACCACCTACTTTTTCTCTGACTTCAGCCATAAGCGGAGCTAAAGATTGATGCCAGCATTCCTCTGCCTGTACCACCCTAAATCCCTGACGACGACTCCAATTAAAATCATCGGCACTATAGCCCTGTGCTCTTAGACCAATCTGTACGACACGATCGCAATCCAGAAGATCTTCCTCTACTGCACGGCGGAAGGTGGTTCCATGCGCAATTTTTTCACCAAACATGTGATCATTTACGTCTGCATGCGCATCGATATGTACCAAGCCGACTTTGCCATGTTTTTTCTTAAGCGCCCGTAGAATCGGTAATGTTAGTGTATGGTCACCGCCGAGTGCTAAGGGAATAATTCCATATGACAAAATGCGATCATATTCTTGTTCAATGATTTCAACAGCATGTAGTAGGTTGAATGTATTGATTGCAACATCACCAATATCTGCCACATTGATACAGTCAAACGGTGCCGCGCCGGTTGCCATATTGTATGGTCTGATCATGACGGACTCTGCTCTAATCTGACGCGGTCCAAAGCGTGTTCCAGATCTAAGTGAGGTTCCAATATCCAAAGGAATACCCACAAATGCAGCATCTAATTTAGCCAACTCCTCAGGCGTTTCAATGACAGGTAAACGCATCATGGATGCGATGCCACCAAAACGCGGCATTTCGTTTCCACCCAGAGGTTGATGTAAATGTTTGGCCATGTGTATACCTATATCTATTTGTTTTCATTATTTATCTAATAAAAACACGTCAACTTAAATAGTATTTATTAAATAATTAGTTTTGATATTTATAAACTAATTGAATACAGAATATGACCGAACACTTCACTTGAGGAGCTGATGCTAAAATATGATCTATGAATTATGAATACGTCATTTTGAATGCCCATACAATTTGGGATTGAAATTTAGTTGAGATTGAAATTTAGCTGAGATTAAAAGTTAAACGGCTTCAGATCAGGAGAATATTGATCTGAAGCCGTCTGGTTAGGATAATAATAGCGTGATTTAACCAGATAGATTTAAATAAGCTAATCCTAAAAGGCTTAGCCCTCTGGTTTTACTTGCATAAACTCACGTATCCGACTGAACGAAGCAGATGAAGAACCACGAATATCCTCAGGTGATGCATCACACTGCACGACACCATGTTCCATCATAATCACCCGATCAGAAATAGATAATGCGAAATCCATCTCATGTGTGACAATCAGCATGGTCATGCCTTCACTAGCAAGTGATTGAATGACCTTGAGAACTTCGCCAACCAGCTCCGGATCAAGTGCAGAGGTAGGCTCATCAAACAGCATGATATCGGGCTTGAGTGCCAATGCTCTTGCTATTGCGACACGTTGCTGCTGACCACCAGAAAGCTGATGTGGATATTTATCAATATGTGCAAGTAAACCAACACGATCAAGCAAATAAAGTGCCTGCTCTTTCGCCACAGTACGATCAAATAGCTTGTGGTACATCGGTGCAAGCATCACATTATCTAAAACAGTACGGTGTGGAAATAAATTGAACCCCTGAAACACCATGCCGATACGACGAACGCCAGCACGCATTTTCTGTTTATCTATAACGGCGCCACCTTTGATATAACTCTCGCCATACAATACAATTTCCCCATCATCGATACTTTCAAGTGCATTGATGGTTCGAATAAGTGTGGTTTTACCAGAACCTGACGGCCCGATGATGCTTAATACTTCACCATTTTTTATTTTTAAATTAATCCCCTTTAAAACCTGATGCTGTCCCCATGATTTATGAACATCTCGTAAATCTAGTGCAACAGGACTTCCAGCGGCCGACTCTATAGTATTTATTTTAAATATTGGGGCTTTCAGGTTTTGTTTTAATACAATACATTCACTCTCTTTAAGTGTTTGTGGTGATCTGCGTTGTAAATTAAGAAAATTTTCAAGCCACTTAAACAACCAAGTAAACAACGTTACAATCATCACATAATATACTGCAACCGCAAGTAGTGTTTCCATAACCAGAAAGTTATCTGCATATAAGCGCTGACCTATGAGTAATAATTCTGGCAGTGAAATAACAGATAAGATTGAACTCAGTTTGATAATCGTTATGTATTCATTAATTAATGTAGGTAATGCAATTCGAAAAGCCTGTGGAATAATAATTAAACGTTGAATACCCAAAAAACCAAAACTAAGCGCATGTCCAGCTTCATTTTGCCCTTTGGTCACAGACAGTAAACCACCTCGATGAATCTCTGCCATATACGCAGCTTCAGTGATGGTCATTGAGATCAGACCCGCAATAAATGGCACGCCCAATAAAGGTTGAGTGACTGGAAACATTTGTGGCAAATTGTACACAAAAACCAGCAGTACCATTAAGGGAATACTGCGGAAAAACCAGATATAGAGTTCGACTGGAATTTTAATCCAGCGTGGTGCAGATACCTTCGCACACGCCAGAATAAATCCTAATATCATTCCAATAAACCAAGACAACGAACTGATTATAATTACAGTTACGCAAGCTTGCCAAAATTCGGCAAAACCAAATAGCGAGAAAAAATATTCCCAATCGAATTCCATACCGGTTCCCAATCTCAATCAATTAATGAATAGGTTCTAAATTATATTTTTTGATCAGCGCGTCATATTGACCATTTGCTTTGGCTTTCGCCAGTGATGACTTGATCGCAGCAACGAGCGCTGTATTGCCTTTGGTGACATAAATTCCAAGTGGGAGCGGATAGATCAGACGTGAAGAACTCACCATTAGGCGGCCTCGACTCTTCTCAACCAAAATCTTTGCCGCAGGCGCAATTTCGAGTTGGGCATTGATGTTTTTTGATATAAGCGCCTGAGACACTTCAGAAGCTGTCGGGAATTCCATCACCTGAATAGCAGGTTTTTTATTTTTGAGACAATATGCTTCTGAATGTTTCTTAAGACTGGCAACCCATGCTGTGCCCTGTTGCAAACCCACTTTGAGACCACATAAGTCATTTTCGGTCTTAGGCAAAGTCGTACTATTTTTAAGCGCAATAATTGAAGCACCTGTCATAGCATAAGGAATAGCATCTGCCTGTTTTAAACGTTCTGGAGTGACATATAATCCTGAAATGACTGCATCATACTTTTTACCTAAACCCAAAATCAGACTGGTAAACTTGGTATCAATGAGTTGAGGCTTGGCATTTAAATCTTTGGCGATTAACGCCGCAAAATCTGGATCAAGACCTACAATTTTTTTCTGACTGTCATACGATTCAAAAGGTGGATAAGTTGCCTCTAATCCAACTTTAAATACGCCGTTGGTCAGTAATGGTGCAGCATGACTGACTGATGAGAAACATGCAATCGCAGTTACAGATATTGCCACTTGGGATGTGAATTTTTTAAGTATTTGTTTCATAAATTACTCCTCACTCATTGATAGTGCTTTTTAGCTTTGCTTGTTGTTTCAAATGACCAAAAGTGTTGGTTGCACTTGCTCGTTCAGGTAATTGCAACTCACCACTGGCAACTTTTTCACGTAAATAACGATAAGTTTGTAACGCCTGACTCCACATATGTTCACCAATACTTAACTCTTTATATTGATCTACCTCATTTGCTTTTAAGAAGTGCGGTAACGGGCGAATCAATGTGTGATAATCACAAGCAAAGAACAGCGGAAATGAATAACGCGCTTGAGGTACCTTGCGAACACGGTGGGCAGTAGCAATAAAGGTGCCAGCACTTAATACTTCCAACATGTCACCAATATTAATGACAAAAGCTTCTTCACCATTGATATCTTTAGATGGTGGTGCATCAATCCAGACTCTATCTTCATTCAGAACTTCTAATCCCGGCTGATCTGCAAGCAATAGCGTGAAACATTCATAATCAGTGTGTGCACCAATGCCTGGCTTATCTTCTGCGGTAGCATCAAAGGGATAGTGAATCAAACGTAGTTTTGATGGTGGGCAAGTCACCATTGACTTGAAATAACCCTCTGGCAAACCAAGTGCCAGTGCAAAAGCATCAAATAAACGATGCCCCAGCGCGAAAACAGCCTGATAATAATCCAATACCTGTGACTTGAATTCTGCAAGTTCTGGCCATTCATTTGCACCAATCAGCGGGGTTTTCGCCACAACAAAAGGATGGTCATCTGCTGCCTGAAAACCGACATCAAAGGCTTCTTTTAAATCTGGTTTTCCAGAACCATAAATCTCTTCACCTTCTGGCACATAACCCTTATGACTTTTTGATTGGCCGATGTAGTAATTCATTTTTTCGTGCATTGGCAAAGCAAAGAATTTTTTTGCTGCTGCTCGCACACCTGCGATCAATTCTGGTGCAATACCATGACCAGTGACATAAAAAAATCCAACTTCTCGCGAGGCTTGTCCAATGGCATCTGCGACAGCTTGTCGCTCGGCAAGATTTTCACTATTTAAGTTCTGTATATTAATCACAGGGAGTTCGGTAAAGGCGTTTTTAACCGTGGTCATTTAGTTGCCCTCATTTTCAATTGAAGATAAAAATTCGTTAAAATGCTGTTGCTCCACATGTAACATCCATGCATTAAGCGACCACAAATCAGCCACAGGCACATTGGTAAATGGCAGGTGGTGTAAATATCCATCAGCACCAAATTCCGGCGTAAGTGTAGTTTGCTGATAACCACGACGATGCTGCGACCGCCAGATTTTCTGCCAGAAATCTTGCTGAAACTTGAGCGCAGTTTGATATTCTGGAGCAGCTGGATGCGGAACCTGAGGTCCTTGGTCATATCCAACCCGGGCCTGAATATGATGAACACGATCAATAAATGCAGTGAAATCATCACACGGATCATTTAACAGACGTTCACTAACAACAATCCAGTGACTGATATCAGCAGTAAATTGTAGTTGTGGAAGCTGCTGTATAATTTCCAGAGTAAGCCAAGGACTATAAAGCGACGTTGCTCGATGCGTTTCAAAGCTACAATTCAGCTCAAAACACTTTGCTAGCTCGTGTGCTTTTCCCAGAAAATCAACCTGTTGTGCCAAAGGCCAACGATCATTTCCTGCAAGTAAATTGACAAATAATGGCTGCAATTTTTTCGCTGCATCGAAACGTTCTTTTAATCGTTCAAGATGCTGTTCTGGTGTTTCTTTCTGCTTGGGTATGACATCCCCACCACTGAATACAATCGCAATATATTCAAGTTCTGCGGCTCGAATATCTGATGCCAAGGCTTGCTGTTCATCTAAAGTTAACGGCACACGTGCTTCAATTCCTGCACAACCCGCTGTCTGTAATTCACAAAGTGTCTGTTCCCAAGAGGAGTTAACTCCCCATAAGGTGCGAAATGTTTTAAGTTGTATGCTACTACTTCCTTGAGATGTGACATCCTCTATAGGTGCGATTTCATTGCTATAGCGAGATGGACCAAGATGCTGATTCATTTTTAGATCTGTATCGAGCTGTTTTATAAATGTTATCTCTCAAAGTAATCAGGTATTAAATAGCAATTTCTAAATAATTAGTTTTGGATTTTCTAAACTAAATAAATGAGCTTTAAATTATATGATTGCGCTATCCCTTCTCAGATATGGAAAATTGAGATCAACTACTCTTAGCTTATTCGAACCTTATTCTTGTGATTGAATAGATGTATATAGACATCACCTTAATCTCAAAAAATATTAGGCGTTAGAAAAGAAAAGCATCTGAAATTAAAATAATTATTATTTATATTTATACCTGTAAGCATGATATAGGTGTGGCGAAGAAATCAGACGTATATGCCAAATCGTTTTATTCAATGCATATTTAGTTTTGACATTTCTAAACTAAATAATCTATTTTAAAGCTAACTTTTATGGGCAATTATGTGATGGATCTTCAACATTTTCCTGACCTCAAGCTCCTGCGTATTTTCGAAACTGTTGTTAAAAATCAAGGTTTTGCAAGTTCGCAGCAGGAACTTAATTTATCAACATCCGCCATTAGTACCTACATGAGTCAGCTTGAAACCAATGTTGGGATGAAGCTATGTGAACGTGGTCGTGGTGGTTTTTCTCTTACCTATAAAGGCGAACTTTATTATCAGGAGACGGTGAAACTTCTTCAGGAAATTGATAAGTTTGCGTTATATAGTGCTCAAGTCAAAGGTGAGTTAAACGGAATACTCAAAATTGGGATATTAGACTCGATTGTGACCGAAAAGCATTTCCCAATTGATCAAATCATTGGGCAGTTTTCTCAGGAAAATCCTTATATTTATATACAGCTTCAGGTTCACAGTCCATATGAACTCCAAATGGGTGTTTTAGAAAATCGTTATGATTTGGCGGTGGGTGCTTTCTTTTTAAAAATGAATGGTATTACTTATCATCCTTTGCACAAAGAACAACATTGGTTATTTTGTAGTGACAAACATCATTTATTTGGACAACGTCATTTGACTGAAAACATGATTACGCAAGAGAAAATGGTTCGTAGAGGTTACTGGAGCCATAGTGAATTGGCTAAACATGGATTCAACAATTCATCCGCCTCTGTAGAATCCATGGAAGCCCAACTCATTTTGATCTTATCCGGACAATATATTGGTTATTTACCTGAACATTTTGCGCAATCATGGGTAGATCAAAAACGGCTTAAAGTACTACTGCCTTCTACTTTTGGTTATCGGGCGCCATTTTCCCTCATTATGCGACGCGGGCGCAGCAAAGATCCGATCATTCAGAAATTCCGCAATATTATGTCGAAATATATTTAACAGCTAACGGCAAAAGTCTGCTTTATCTTTTTCAATCAATGATAAAGCAGCATGCCACGCATCCCAAATAATTCCCTCAGCATCATCCTGCTCAAACTGAGAAGCGGTAAATTCACATAAAGCTTCGGAAGGATAAATTAAGTTTTGTGCTGATAAAGCTTTTATCTGAATCTGACAAGCGCGCTCCAAGAAATATATTTCATGAAATGCATGTGCGACAGATTCCCCTGCTGCCAATAAACCATGATTTCTTAAAATCATGGCTTTGTTATTACCTAGATCATTGACCAATCGCTCTCGCTCTTCAAGTGATAATGCAATTCCTTCATAATCGTGATAAGACAAACGACGATAAAATTTAAGCGCATGCTGTGAGATGGGCAACAACCCATCTTTCTGAACTGACACAGCAATACCATCTGCGGTATGCGTATGAATCACACAATCTAAATGTGGTTTAGCATGATGAATAGCCGAATGAATGACAAAACCCGCCACATTTACCTTCTTGCCTTGATCATAACTCTCAACAATTTTTCCATCATGATCAATCTTGACCAAATCGGATGCGCGCATGTGGTCGAATATGACGCCATAGCGATTAATTAAAAAATGATTAGGCTCTTCAGGCACACGCAAACTGATATGTGTATCAATTAAATCGGTCATTTTATAGTGTGCAATTAAGCGATAAAGCGCTGCTAGTTGACACCGTGCCTCCCATTCAATTGGATTTATAGTGAGATGTTGATTCATTTCAATACTCTTTGACTCAAATATGCCATGCTAAATTTTAAGGAAATCTTATCTAGTTCCTATCATCGTTGAATTTATAGTTCTACTGATTCGTATTTACTGAATCCCATTCAAAAATTCAGAATTTAATTAAAAAAATTTATTCGGTATAAGTTTCAACAAGAGTTTATGGTTGATTTTTATACTCAGACATTTTTGAAGTTTTACCTGCCTTGATTTGAACTTTATCAGCTCATTTTTTAGACAACGGAATTAGCTAGAAGGTAAGTAAATTTCAAATGAAAGCTATTCTGGATCATTTTTTATTTTTAATACCTTGGGGTTACGCTTATGCAATATCGTACATTTAAATTTTCATTGAGCTTTTTAGGATGTTTGAGTCTTTGCCAAGTTGGCTACTCTGCCGATCTTAAAATTGGTGATGCAAAATCAGTTGAGGGTGAACTTAAACTTTCTGGATTTTTAAGAGCAAAATATGAAGATAAAAGCTGGTCTAAAAATGATCAAAAACTGACTTTTGATGCCGCAAAAATCAATATCGACTATCAATCATCTTTAATGTTTGGACGTATTGAATATCGCTGTTATCAATACGATAAGCTTTGTGATTTCTCTGCACTTGTCGATGCTTATTTAGGTTACAACATTAATAAAACAGACAAAGTTACGGTTGGTTTACAAAATATGCCATTTGGCCCAGGTCGCTTCTGGGAAAGCAATAATTATGGAGGCATTGTAACTCAAGTCGGACTTGAAGATGTGCATAATGTCGGGATAAATTACCGTACCAATCTTTTTTCAAATACAGATGTAGATCTGGGTTTCTTCCCAATTGATGGCGGCCACTATCATGGGAAAAGTGTAGATTCAGCACGTTACTCATCTAACTTTGTCAAACCTGATCCAAGCAGTGAAATCCAAACTTATCTTAAAGAAGAAAATATGTGGGTAGCGCGGGTCAATCATAAACTTAAATTTGATGATCCAGATTTATCTGCTTCATTGGGAGGTTCATATTGGTTTTCAGATATTAAAAATAAAACCAATAATGAAGCAGGTCGTCATAAAGCTTGGGCATTATTCAGCCAGTTAGGTTATCAAAATTTTCAAGTCACCTTAACAGGTGGTCATCATAAAATTGACAACAAAGATCCATTAAATCCAAATGTATCCATAGCAGGTTCATTTGATTATTATAACTACTTGGCAAATGAAGGTAATTTCTATACAGCCGATATCAGTTATACATTTAAGGATGTCGGAAAAATTGGGAAAATTACACCTTATGCCATGTACAGTGCTTATGATAAAACAGGCAGCTATAAAACCTCAACGCGTAATATTATTGGAGTATCAGTCGATCATAAAAATCTTGGATTTACGACTGAATATATTATGGGAAAAAATGACTTGTTAATTGGTGGAAATGAATATTCCTTAGTGCAAGGGAATGATAGTAAAACCCAGCATTTATTAAAAATGACTGCTTCTTATTCATTTTAATATTGAGAGATTTAACTCACTTCGTGAACTATCTCCCTACTGATTCAAATCTTGTTCAAGCCAATGTTACCACAAAGGGACATCGGCTTGTTTCAACATCGAAATATCAATTTTATATAAGATAAATCGATAAATAGACGTTGTAACTAGAATCCCTTTTTTTATTCAATTCTGATCTAAAGCATTAGCCATCACCGAATCGAGTGCTCTTAATAGAGCGAACCATCCATTCCAAAGATGCCAGTATAGCGTTTATTTGCTCATTTCTTACAAAATTAACCCTGCTCGCAATCCCTTTGCTACATTCACATTTTGACTCGTTGTTTCATGTTCGATTGAACGATGAAATTTATTATTCAAATTTGCGGCAGTAAAATGAATACGACCATCAGTACTATCTGCCGAAGGTAAAACGGTTGCAGCATTTGCAGTCCACATACATGAAGCTGAACTCAAAGCCGATAGTAACTCCGGCGAAGTGCGCATGGCTTGAGTAATGACAGCGTGATCATCTCCATGAAAACCCAGCTTGCGTAAGCTGGGTACATGCGGACGTTCCTGTGGCGCCAGAACGTCCTGTTTCATGCCCATATCTGCCAATGCTTTCATCTTTAGCAGCCCTTGTTTGGCTGCAAGCTTAAGATTAGAAAGATGATAAGGTGTGGCACTAGACACACCTGTTAAAGGCTTGTTCCAATTGACAATTCCTGCACGTGCTTCAATCAACATACGCTCAAATAATGCTCGTTTTGGTGAAACCAAATCAACACATAAGCCAAAACGTGTGCGATTGGCCAGTTTCAATGCTTCATCAAAATCGCCATAACGATTAATACAGGTCAATGGTCCAAATTATTCTTCATCTGGGATATCTGGCACAGCCGTTGCATCTAAAATGGCAGGCGAAACTAATGTACTATTTTCACGTAATTGTTTCATTTTCAAGAGACTACGCGCCCCTAAATCAATCAGATTTTGTTGAGCTTTTAATAATGCTTCGGCGCCTGAATTACAGAAAAACACCTTATCGGCAAAAGTGTGATCGACCAATTGTTTCGCCAAAGCTAAAATAGGTTCATTGATATAACCGTTACCAATATGCCAAAGTTTTTGGCCTTGCTCGATGAGCGCATTGAATGCAATCCCTCCTGCAAAATCAATATATTCTTTGTCGTCCTGATCCCAAAGACGAGAGCCTTGCCCACCTACAGGAATGAATTGAGCTGGTGCAAACACTGGCATCATAAATTGATTAAAGTCCTGACGATTCGGATGATGTATGCTCATGATGTCCTCGTAATCCAATTTGGTCTGTTACATTTTCTTTGACATTGAGTAGTATGAAAAATCATTTTGATTTAAAAAGTTGTTATTATGCTTAAATTGATACAATATCAGCCACATTGGATAGTGATTAAATCAAAATGAATGATACAGATAGCCAAATTTTGGGTTTACTACGAGATAATGCACGCATGTCTGTGACTGATCTGGCCGCCAAGGTCAAAGTATCACGGGCAACGATTCAGAAGCGAATCGAATACATGGAAAATCAAGGGATTATTACAGGCTACACAGTAAGAATTAAACCGAATTCTGAACAAAACATGATTCGTGCTTGGATGAATATTATGGTAGAAGGGAATAAAGCCAGTGCTGTTATTCGAGAATTAAGAATTGACCCTGCTGTGCATACGCTGCATACCACCAATGGCAAATGGGATCTTCTGGTTGAATTAAAATCTGAAAATTTAGCGAATTTTGACAAGATATTAGAGAGGATCCGAACAATTAACGGAATTTATAATACTGAAACCAGTATTTTACTATCGACGTATAAGGCATGATTTTTCATAGATTGCTTACAATGACTGATAAAAACTCAATCAATTGAGTTTAAATATCATACCTGAATGTGCAACTTAAATGTTAAAAGATCAAGACCAGAATTTGATCTGATCGTGATCCCACCGCTATAGATTTATTCAGTCAATAAAAACCCTTTGCGTTCAGGTAAAGGGTCTTTACCTGCAATTTTACCAATCACTTTATTCGGATAAGCATAGGTCTGACTATGGCGCGCAAAAAGTACGCCATCTGTGTGAGCCAGAATATCAACGGTTTCTCCAATCGGATCAACAATACTGACCACTTTATCACCAGACCGTACAAAATCACCCAATCGATTGTGATACACAATCAATCCTTGGCACGGTGCTTTGAGTTGCTGCATGGCTTCGAGTAATGTTCCCTCACAAGCGAGTTGAGGAAGCTCGCCCACATGAACATCTGAAATAAATCCGCGACGTATCAGAATCCTAAATAAAGCTTCAGCTTGATCCTGAGCCAAACGTAAATCGACTTCATCATTGCTACCAAGTTCAAACGTAGCCGACTGACAGGCCAGTGGAATTGGATGATCTGGAAATGCTCTAGATAAATTCATCCACGGTGCACTACATGCTTCATCGAATGGATGACCTCCAGATTCTTCGGCAAGCAATACCGCACGCGCATCAATTTCAGCAGCGACATCATGCATTGCTGGCCAGAGCGGTGTCAACGTATACATGTGACATTGTGCTTCGTTATCTGCATGTAAATCCAGTACCAAATCTGCATCACACGACTCACGCATTAGCTTGTGCCTTAACACATCTACAGCTTGTTCTGGCTTTAACTCAGACAATGCCGTACGCATCGTTTCTCGAATCAATTCGACATTGTGCTCGGCATTCTCGGTCAGTTGTCCATCAAGCTTTTCAACGGTTAATTGACACAAGTCTGGATAGTCGCGATTAAAGTTAGTTCCCGTTTGATGATCAAAGCGCCCAAGCAAGAAGCCATCTTTCCATTGGCTTAGACCAATCGGGTTGGCTTGGGGAATAATTACAATTTCACCTTTAATCCGATTACGTTTGGCAGCCTCGTCCAGTAGATCTCTCAAACACTTTAATGCCAACATACCAGGAAATTCATCCGCATGCAGACCTGCCTGCAAGTAAGCCTTTGGCCCTGAATTTTCTTGACCATATCGAAATATAGTCACTTGCCTTTGAATACCATCTTGGTCCGCAGGTAATAGAAAATTCTCACAAGTACTTGTCTGAGCTTGAGTACTTTCTTTAACCATATGCTTTCACCATTTTTTTATATTGATTTGTCTTGATCAGATGCTGGTACTTGTTCAACCTGTGCAGATTCTGGCGTCGTACCTTGAGTTTCAACTGTCTCTACGTCTTCATCTACCGCATCCTTAACCTCAATAATTACAGGATCTTCTTCAAGCTCTAGTGCAGTATCCAGATCAAAAAGCGCGACCTCATAATATTCGGCACAAGCCTGATGCAAACTTTCACTTAAGGTTAAACCTTGCTGTGTGCTCTGAATCACGCTAGGTGCGAGTTTACCCACTGAAGGTAAATCACGTACATCAACATAATACGCGTATAAATAATCAGACACTTGTTGCTCTAGTTGTTCTGAGTCTGCTTCAGTATCTACAGCCGCCAATTGAGCAATTGCTTCAATGACTGCGAAATTGGATGTCAACCACTTTCCGCCCACTTTTTGTGCCTGTATCAATTTACCAGTAGCTGTTTCGTTATTCACTAAGCCAGCGATTGTTTTCGCATCTAAATACATATTTTACGACCTTATTAATTAAATAATGTTGATGGATGAGATCGTTGAAACCATTAGCCACGACGATCCATAGTACTTGCTAAAGTTAAAGTCCCAGAGCCATCTTCATGCGCAGTAAAGTCAATCGTGATTGAACCGCGTAAGTAAGTTTCGCCCCATGTTTCATTTTTTTCGTCATTACGACATTCATAAATCAAATTAATAATTAATTCGCGTAATAAATGATTGGCTAAGTTAATCGCCTGTTTTCGATGGATGATCCCCTGCTCTAAATCAATCACATCACCTGGCTGCGCATAATGTATTTTCATTTCTGGTGATATAAACTCATCACTGTTCGATCTGACTAATCTAGGATCAATTCGAACCAGAACCGCGCCTTTATCACCCACAACCTCTAAGGTTTTATTGCCATTGGTTGCAATCAACCCACTGTCTTCACAAATGCCAAGACCATATTTGACACCTTCTTCAGCACAAGCGACCACTAGTCGTCCCAAACGGCGTGAGCTGGCCAGATTTTGATCAATAATCGCGGTTCCAAATAAGCCAAGGCCTTCTTGTAATACCAGTCCGCGACGACCTAGGTCAGAAGCAATCCCGTATTTCAATGCTTCCCATGAGCTTCCACCAGCCACCATAAAACCAGACATGGCAGATGCTGCACCACCAATCGCAATAATTGGCTTCCCTACCGCCCATGCTGCCGTGATCACCTGTAAGACAGGCGTAACTTCACTGCGCATTAGTAATGCCTCAATCAAACGAATCTGATTTCCGCCCGTAATCAGGATAGTTTGCATACATTGCAAGCGATCGAGTAAGTCTTGATTACGACTAACCTGATCAATATTATCGATGGTGATATCGAAATATTCGGCATTCACGCCATAGCTTTCTAGCGCACGTATATACTCATATGCATCGCTACGTGGTGAAGCTGAAGCACAGGCAATAATACCTACCGTACCTTGACAAATTTCTGCCATCGTACGCATTAAAGAACCTGCACTACTGCGTACAGGATTCGCACCCAGTAAAATCATTCGTGCTTCATGACCTACCGATAATCCATAATTACGTGACAGTGTTGCACCTTGCCATGTGTTAATATTTTTTTGATCGATCATCTGTTCTTTTTTCAAGGAAGCAGTAAAACCCAATGCTGTAATACGTGTCGCATTGTTACGCACCGCAATCAACGATTGTGAACTGATTTGTCTTTGTAATTCAACGATGGTCATCATCTGATGAATAGGCTCAACCGCACGTGCACTGTCGAAACAGTAAAAGGCCGGATCACCAAGCACTAATCTAGAAAGCAAATCATATAAAGTATAAGCACCAAAAACATTGCGTACAGAGCATGAAGGTGCACGGTAAACAATGTCTTTTTCGGTCACCTCTACTTTGTCATGAGCAACGTGAACTGTTCCTGTATCAAAATCAATCGAATCGCCATCATCCAAATAACTAAACTGAATATTGCTAATATTCTGATGATCATCTATACGGACACCTTCGGTATCAATGATAAAGACACCATATTCACCCGTGACCCATGCATGATCCCCTATCACAAATAAGGCAGTATTTTCATCAATACCAAATCCATAACGTGTTTGGCTATTTAATAATGCAATGAGTAAGCGACCAAAACGTCCACGCTTAATAAAATGCTGATCAACAATACCCTGTTTAAAAAAGTCTAGCCCTTGATCCAATAACAGACCAGCTTGATCAGGATTGGTCACCAACCCAAACGAAGTCGCCTCTAGTGATGTTCCTCCCACAATCATCAGGGATGACATCATGGCGGCACCTGCACTTGACCCGGCAATTAGACCACCTTGCTGATGAAGCAACCGCAATTTTTCTAAAAGTGGCGTCGCCTTTCCTTGAGGTGCAAGTGCATCTGCAATAAAAATCTGGTTGCCACCTGTAAAAAATACACTGCCATATTCTTCAAGCAATTGTAAGACATACGGGTCATAAGCAACTGTTGCATAATTTTCAACAGATAAAGGAACCAAAGTAACGTCAAATCCCCAGTGTCGAAATATTTCAACAGTTTCTGGACCAACCACTTCTGGCTCAGCAGAAGCAGTTGGAAAAACTAATATTTTACCTTTCGATAATTGATGCATCATCTGATAGATGTCTGCATTATTATCTTCTAAACGCCCACCGATAATCGCCAACTTGGGCTCATGGTTCATGGTGCTTAGTCGTTCCTGTGTGATAGACATCTAAGCATTAACCTCTTGGTAAGATCATTACACCACGATCGTTGCTTACTGCATGATATCCCTCAGGAATATCAAAACCTTGTTCCACAATTTTTAACTCTAATGTTTCATGATCATTTTCAATATTAAATTCTGGTGTGAAATGAACAATCTGTTTCCATGAACGTGTAATATTTTCACAGAAGAATAAGACTAGATCATCCACTTGCGCTTCTGCTAACACAGTTGCCAGAGAATCTTCTTCTTGCTCAACAATATGAATTTTGGATTCAGCCACACCTAACTGAATTAAGGCATCACGCATAATTTTTGGTGTTTCATCAGGCGCACGACCACGTAAGTCATCATCACGGTGGCAATAATATTCATCAAAATGCCCCGCAACTTTAGCAGCAATCGCAACAACATCTTCATCACGACGATCCCCTGGGCAGGTGACCCCCAGTAAACGACGACCTCTCGGATTTAAACGATCAACAAGTTCTGTCATTGCACCGACTGCGGCTTCATTGTGGCCGTAATCTAGAATCACACGGAAACCATGTTTATCAAATACATTCATACGCCCTGGAGACTGAAAGAAAGTATTATCAAAAGTACGTAAACCAATACGAATCTGATCTAAATTTTTACCTAATGCGTACGCCATACCCGCAGCAAACATTGCATTTTCAACATTATGAATTGCCTTGCCTTCAAGTGTGGCTGGAATCAAATGTGTCCAGATGAGTGGAATTTGGGTTCCATTTTCATAAATCACAATCTGATCGCCATTCAAACCTTTTTCTAATACAACAGCACGTTTGCCTAATCGAATATGCTCACGAACCAATTTATTTTCAGCATCGCGTGTCACATACATAATATGTTTAGCAGGTGAATGACCTGCCATTTTCAGGGTATAGGCATTGTCTGCATTTAAGACCACGGTATCTTTTGTCACTTCGGCAATAACACGTTTGACCTCAGCCAAACCGTCTAGCGTATCAACACCACCCAAGCCCAAATGATCCGAGGAAATATTTAAGACTGCGCCAACATCACAAAACTGATACCCCAACCCTGAACGCACAATCCCACCACGAGCTGTTTCGAGCACTGCAATATCTACAGAGGGATCACGCAATACCATTTTTGCAGAAACGGGACCTGTCATGTCACCTTTAACCGTTACATTCCCATCAATGTACACCGCATCGGTCGAAGTTTGCCCCACCACATGACCTGCCATTTTCAAAATATGAGCCAACATGCGCGAGCAGGTAGTTTTACCATTGGTTCCAGTAATTGCGGCAATCGGCACACGGCTTTGACTACCTTGTGGAAATAACATATCCATAATCTTGCCACCGACATCACGCGAAGGCCCTTCAGATGGTGAAATATGCATGCGTAAACCTGGGCCTGCATTCACCTCACAAATCCCGCCGCCAATATCCCGATAGCTTTTAGTAATATCCGTGGTCAGAAAATCGACTGCACCAATATCCAAACCGACTGCACGGATCGCCCGTTCAGCCATCAGTTTGTTTTCTGGATGGATGGTATCCGTGACATCAATTGCGGTGCCACCGGTTGAAATGTTTGCTGTGCGACGTAAATAAACCACTTCATCCTTAGCTAGAATACTGTCTTTGTCGTACCCTTTTTCGGCCAATAATTTAAGCGCTTGCTCATCAAGTTCAATTTTAGTCAGCATGTTTTCGTGTCCAACACCACGACGAGGATCCTGATTGACAATTTCAATCAGTGCTTCGACGTTGTGTTCTCCATCACCAACAATATGACCTGGTACACGGCGTGCGGCCGCAACCAGCTCACCATTAACCACCAACAAACGATGATCATCACCATATAACATGCTTTCGACAATAACAGCACTGCCTTCACTCATCGCAATATCAAACGCAGCTTCAACTGCCTCATCTGTGGTCAGGTTAACACTCACACCACGTCCATGATTTCCATCCAGTGGCTTAAGTACCACAGGAAATCCAACGCGTCTTGCCGCGCGAACGGCATCATCAATGTCATAAACCACACGTTGTTTAGGCACAGGTAAACCTAGATCCTGCAACAACTGATTACAGACATTTTTATCACCTGCTATTTCTACAGCAATATGAGAGGTACCACTGGTGAGAGCCGCTTCAATCCGTTTTTGATACTTACCCTGACCAACCTGAATCAAGCTTGCATCATTTAAGCGATACCACGGAATATTACGTTCTTCGGCAGCTTGAACTAATGCCAATGCTGATGGCCCCAAAGCAAACCGATCTGCATAGCGTAAGAAACCTTTCACATCCCGATTTAAATCAATTTGATCGCCTGCTTCGTGTGCTTTTGCCAAGGCAACCAGCATGTCACACACCACTTCGCCCGCTTCGATACCAATTTCTTCTGATTCATAGCTATATAGAATTTCAGTTTCATCCTCGTGGCAGTAGGCACTAAACGCAGCTCCTCCTTTTTGACCAGCAAGGCGCTGTAAATGCAGTGCCAATATAGCCACAAGCTCGCCAATCTGTTGGTGAGGAGCTTGTCTTAATTCTTCTAATTTATTTTGAAGCTTTGCATCTTGCTCTGTTTTTAATGTGGGAATCACTTTTTCCAGATTTTCTAACACCGCTGATCCCATAGAGGCCAATTGAGTCATATAATGCGGATTTAAATCAACCACCAAACGAATCAAAGGAATGCTTGCATAGACATTAGGACCGACGTAGACCGATGTTGATATGATATTCACTTGGTTTTACCTCACTTTAGTATTTCGTATTCATTCTGATATGTCGTGCTATCTGCTTTAATCTGTCGATCTAGGAAGAACCAGTCTTGGAACACAAGCATAACGAATAATTTTTTCAGCATTCTTACCAATCAAGACCTGCTTAAAAATACCTGACATCGTTGTTCCAACAATCAACAATTCTGATACATGCCAATCAATGGACTGAATTGATTCCTTCCATGTTGAGCCATCCCCAATTTCTAAACTGATAGGCACATCACTTTCCCAATGTCGTGTTGCTTGTGCATACTCGGCTTCAATTTGTTCGCGCCACTCATTGATCACCATATTTTCGGCATCAAAACCTGCCGCAGTGGGCGTAATATCCCGATCACGCACCGCAAAGGTGACAAACCTCAAAGGCACTTTAAAAACCTCTGCCCACTCACCTGCACTTACCGCCAAATTACAAGATTGATCTGAACCCGACACCGCGCAACTTAAACGCATTAGCGGCGATGTGAAACCTTGATTCTGAGAGAATCCCTTAGGTGCCAATGCGACAGGCAGACTTAATTGATTGAGCAACTCATCGGCCACAGTACCTGAAAAGAACTGACCTTTTATCCCAATGCGGGAACCACTAATCACCATACAATCAACAGAAAGCTCTTTCGCCGTTTGTTTCAAACCTTCGCCAATCGACAAAGCCGTACGTGCGATATAACGCGCTTCAATATGTGAAGGAACGGTAAGTTTGGCATCATCCAGTGCTTTTTGTGCTTCATCACATAAAAACTGGTCATAATCTTCATCAAATTTTGCTAACGCGATGTTATGCCAAGTTTTTGCAACAATATGACAAACGATCAGCTTTCCTTGAGTCATTTCTGTGAGTGCGACACCTAACTTTAGGGCATCTTTACCACTCGAATCATTAGAATATCCGACTAGAAATTTCATTGATGATCATCTCCATTCTGATGCGAGTATGCTTCAGATCCTGCTTCAAGCACTGAGTTTTTAGATGCGCATAAAAAATAGTAAGCTGCTGCAATAGCCGCCCAAATCGCCGCGATCACGTAAACAATGGCAGAAAGACTAGATATTAAATATAGACATGCACAAATACTCAAAATAGGTAGTGCAGGAAATAAAGGAACCTTAAAACCTCTTGGTGCATCTGGCATGCGGTAGCGCAATACCAAAACACCAATCGATACGACGGCAAAAGCAATCAGTGTTCCCATACTAGTCAAATCCCACAATACATCGGCAGGAATAAAACCAGCGATGATTGACACGATCACTGCAACAATGAGTGTATTGGCATTAGGAGTTAAAGTTTTAGTGCTAACACGATGAAAGATTTTAGGTGCAAGGCCATCACGTGACATTGCAAATAAAATACGCGTTTGGCCATAAAGAACAACAAGGGTAATTGAAAACACAGAAATGACTGCACCCGCTGCTAAAATTATCGCAGGCCAAGTAGAACCTGTAATTTCTTGCAAAATCACGGCTAGCCCTGCTTGCTGACCTTTAAATAAACCTTGCTCTTGTGCACCCAAAGCTGTTAGTGCCACCAAAATATAAAAAATAATGACAACAAATAAGGCACAGATAATCGCTAAAGGTAAATTTCGACGCGGATTTTCAACCTCTTCGCCTGCGGTAGATACAGCATCTAATCCAATAAAGGTAAAGAAAATCGAGCCAGCAGCAGCACTAATTCCAGCAAACCCGTGTGGAGAAAATGGAGTCAAATGCTCTGCATTAAATGCAGTTGCAGCAATCGAAATAAATAAAATCAATACACATAATTTAATTAGAACCATGACTGCATTAATGCGCGCCGATTCTGTCACCCCGCGCATCAACAACATACAACACAAAAAGACTAAAATTGCAGCAGGTAAATTGATGAGTCCTGTGCCGCCTAAATATAATTTGTATCCATCGGCAACAACAGGAGCTGAAAGCAGCCAGTCGGGTAAATGCACACCAAAGACGTTATGAATAAGATTATTAAGATATTCACTCCAACCGATAGCAACCGCAGCAGCCGAAACCCCATACTCTAAAATAAGACATGCCGCGACCAGAAATGCGACACCTTCTCCAAGCGTTGCATACGCATATGAATAAGATGACCCTGATGCTGGAATCATTGAACTTAATTCTGCGTAGCATAATGCAGTTAAACCTGCGGTAATACCAGCCAAAATAAATGAAATCAAAACTGCTGGCCCCGCTACAGGGACCTGTTCACTTAGTACGAAAAAAATACCTGTACCAATTGTCGCACCTACACCAAACATAGTGAGTTGAAATAAAGTCAGCGATCTTTTTAAAGTTTTTCCACCTTGTTGAGTTTCTTGTACTAAAAAATTAACCGGCTTTCTACGTAATAGACGTTGGCTAAACGTCACGGGATTTTTCATACTCCCCCCAGTATCCATATTCACTTACCCAAGTTTCAACACATCTCAATAGATATAGATATCCAAAACCTGGATTCTTCCATAAATCAAACAGCAATTTTTAGGCCAATATTTATAAAAAATAAAATAAAAATCAAATATTTAAACAAAAAAATATATACCTTTAAAATGTTTTTTAAAGGCTGGATTTCATTAATTCTAGATATTAAAATTTTTATAAGCAGATTATAAAAAATCAGAATATCAACATAATTGATTTAGCTCTCATATATTTCTAATATACTTGTATTTTACGTCTGAAAATCATTAAGTCACCACGATATTTCGATCAAAAGACAGCTTCTCCTACTCTTCACTTTCTTTATGAAGCATTGATTTGGATAGATATGTCTTTGAAAAAGTTTTAGTAAGAACGAGTATTATCAATAATCAATTTGATTTAAATAAGTAGAAAAAAGATCAAAATATTTTATTATTTACCAAAATGATAGTTTTTTTAATCAAAGTGATAGATTCATCAATAATTTTGAGGTATTTGTAATAAAAAAATAGTAAATATAGTTCCTCTATTTCTACAAAATTATCCAAATGAAGTCTTATCTATTTAATGCGCTTTATTTTAGTGCAAATTAGACTATATTGCACAATAGTGATACAAAATAGCTAGGTATGCTGAGGAATCTGCGATGATTAAACTGAACATATGCTTATTTTATTGTTTTTACTATTGGGCAATAAAACCTTGGTAGCATACGATTTGGGTAAAACGCTTAAAGTCTTTAAAATCTGCATTTCTCAAAAGCTGGTAAGTTAGTTCTTCTGACAATGGAAAAAAAACATGATCTAATCTTGTCAGCATGACCACTGTTTGCTCTGGTGTTAATCCATTTATCTCACATAGATGCCTCAAAGTTTCTTTTTCTTTTTGCGTTATGATTTGAGTCAGATCAAAGGTTATAAAAACTCCATCTTGCTTTAGTTTTTTCTGTATGGTCAGCAGAAAATTATATTTTTGTTCAAATGAAATAAAATGAGTGACCAGTATTGAAAGAACTGCATCAAAATAAACATCGTCATTTAGATGATTTATATCGTCCAATACAAAATTAATGCGCTGATTCCCGCCTAAAGCATGGATAAAAGTTTTGCCGTTTTATACTTGCCTTTTTCTCTATTGCTCAAACTATGGTTGAGTATGATGTCTAGCTATAATGGCTTGACTCAGCAATTGATAAATTTCTGCCAAATCTGGACGTTTGGCTTGGTTCAGCAAATCTTGATGCATATTCAGAATATTTTGGTCGTTACGCACCGCAGGTCCAGTCTGTACCAATGCTGGATCGTGCAGTGTTGCTTTACGTGCAGTTTCAAGCATCAATGGATAAAGCAATGAAAAATCGACTTGCTGCTGATCGACAATTTGCTTGGCCGCATCATAACAATAGTTGCTAAAGTTACAGGCAAAAACAGCCGCTAGATGTAAACTCAATCGCTGCTCAGAACTATAATGATAGATTTTATTACTTAGGCTATTGGCGATTACTTCAAGATCTTTTAATCCTTGATAAGTTGCAGCTTCTATGAATAAAGGTGTCTCTGACCAATTGACCTCACGCTCAAAACTAAAGGTTTGTAGTGGATAAAATACACCTGCATTGGCATGTTGCTGTGTGAGCTGTTGTATTGAAGTACTGCCAGAGGTATGCACAATCAAGGTATTTGGCAAATATGGATGTACAGCCTGAATCACGTTTGAAATAGCGTGATCGCTAACTGAAATAATAAGTAAATCGATAGATGCATCAAGCTGCTCAAATTGATGAATCGGTGCTGCGCCAACACGACACGCTAAAGTTGTTGCGTGCTCAAGATCACGACTCATAATTTGTACAATTTGATGCTGTAATGCACACGCGCTGGCTAAATGCGTGGCAACTTTGCCCGAACCAATAAAACTAATACGCATCTTCCAATCATCCATTTCGTCAAAATAGCGCCAAGCATGCCAATAAAAAAAGGACGAATCAATCGCCCTTTTTTATGATTTTCATGAATCAAACCTATATCTAAGGTAAAAAGGTCTGAACTACTTTTCCAGTTAGATTTTGATTGAGCAACGGCGTATTTTTACCCTGAGACAAAATGGTGGTTTTATCAACCTTCCACTCAAGCGTTGGATCAACCAATACCCAGCCTTTTTCATTTAACCAGCGCCCTTGCATATTGGCCACGCGTGCAGGTGCTACAGTCACTTTCCCTACCCATTCCAGAGGCTCAAAAAGCCCCTCTTGAATGAGTTGTACACCTAAAGCGACATAGGTATCAAATGCACTAATACCGGGTAAGGTTTCAGCGAATGGCATCATTTTAGCAGAGCTACTCAGTGGCTCGTGATATGTACAAATCGCGTCAATCACGCCTGATTTAACCGCGTCACGTAAGGCTACTTTGTCTGCTTCCGAGCGAAGTGGTGGTCTTACGTGCGCTAAAGTATTAAACCCATCAATTAACGCTTCGGTTAAATGTAACTGATGCATCGCCACATCTGCTGTGACAGGCAGGCCTTTTGCCTTGGCCGCACGGATCAGTTCAATCGACTGTGCTGAAGATAATAATCCAAAATGCGCACGCACTCCGGTCGCTTCAATCATGATTAAGTATTTGGCAATTGCAATGGTTTCTGCAATTACGGGAATCATCGGCAGGCCTTGGCGAGATGCAATAAACCCTTCATGCACACAACCATCTTTGGCAATCTGTGGCTCTTCAGGATAGAACACCACCGTCAAACCTAAACCGGCTGCATATTCTAAGGTCCGAATCACCACATCATCGTTTTCAAATGCAGCATTGGCATTTGAAACTGCGGTACATCCACCTTTTTTAAGTGCTGCCATATTGGCTGGCTGACGTCCCAATAACCCTTGGGTTTGTGCGCCAATAATATGCAAATGAAACTTGCCATCAGTCCATGCTTTTTCAATTAGACCATGAATTAAAGCACCGTTATCTTGTACGATCGGCTGAGAGTCTGGCGGCGTGATCACATGCAGAATACCGTTTTCACGTGCCGCTTTACCTTCGGATTTTAGCGTGCCGTGTTGCTGCTGACCTGGCTCACGAACGCGCGCACATAAGTCCACCATGGTCGGCATTAACCATTTACCCTGAGCATCAATCTGCTCATCGATCTGATCAAGCGAATCGACACGCTGGCCGTTTTGAAGATATACCGTTGTTGTAACATCAATTTGCGCGACAGGGTCTAACAAACGAACATTTTCAAGTTTTACATTACTCATGAATAGACCCTTAGTTTGCGATTGCTTCAATTAAACCTTGTGCTTGTGCCTGACCTTGCATGGCCAACGCCAGTACGGCCATACGTACCGCAATTCCGTTGGTCACCTGATTCAGAATCACGGATTGTGGTCCATCTGCAATCGCAGAATCGATTTCTACACCGCGATTCATTGGCCCCGGATGCATTACGATGCAATCTGGCTGAGCAAGAGCCAAGCGCTCTTGATTCAGACCATACATACGGTAAAATTCTGCCTGAGATGACAGCGCTGGTGAATCAATTCGCTCGTTTTGAATGCGTAATGCAATAATCACATCACAATCTTTTACGCCATCATCCATTTTATTAAATAGACGCACCTGGTCGCCATATTCATCAAATCCAACAGGCAGTAGCGTATTTGGCGCAATTACGCGAATATCACGACATCCCAAGGTTTGTAAAGCCGCAATATCTGATCGTGCAACACGCGAGTGTTTAATATCGCCAATAATTGCGACTTTTAAATCTTCAAACGGTTTTTTAGTTTCACGGCGAATGGTCAGCATATCGAGCATTGCCTGCGTTGGATGTGCATGACGTCCATCACCGGCATTGATAATCGCAATATTCGGGCAAACATCTTTGGCGATAAAATGTGCAGCACCTGAAGATGAGTGACGCACCACAAAAATATCCGCTGCCATGGCTTCAAGGTTCCAAAGCGTATCGCGTAGCGTCTCACCTTTTGAGGTGCTTGAACGTGCAATATCGATATTCAGTACATTGGCAGACAAACGCTTTGCTGCGGCTTCAAATGTGGTGCGTGTCCGGGTTGAGTTTTCAAAAAACAGGTTCATTACCGTGCGCCCTTCAAGTAAAGGTGTGGTAATCAGTTGATTTTGATCATTGAAAAAGGATTGCGCGGTGTCGAGGATTTTTGTAAGAGTTTCTTTAGACAGACCTTCAATGGTCAGGAAGTGCTTCAAATTGCCCTGCTGGTTGAGCTGAATCTGACTCGGAGAATGCAAAGCTGCCAGATGCATGAGAGATTCCTTATACGTTAAGTTAACGCATTATACAGATATTTTTTCATCACAGGCAGATGCAGTTTTTGGCAATTGTTGTTTTCTAGATCAATTATGAAAAGAAATATAATAAAAATAAGTACCTAATAAATCATAATAAAATTTGTTTTCTATTTTTTCAAATTACGTATTTTAAAAATGTAAAATCAAGATGATCAACAATTGAATAAAAAAGAGGATTTCGATTTTAAAGACCAAGTTTTAAGGCGCAAAATACGCTAAAATAGCCGATTGCTTTTGCTGCTTTTGGGAAATTGAATGAACTCATCACAACGTCTTTCTACATATTGGGTAACCTGTGCGGATGGACTGGAAACCTTACTTCAACAAGAATTACAAGGTTTAGGTATTGAGAAAACTGAGCGTTTTGCAGGCCGTTTAATTCTCCAAGGCACATTAGAACAAGCCTATCGTATCTGTATGTGGTCACGTTTGGCCTCACGTGTTCTTAAACCCATTCATACCTTTGAGCTTGAACATACTCACGATGCACGTGATGTTGCAGAAGAGCTATATGAAGGTGCGATAAGTTTTGACTGGTCACTCATCTTTGCACCACAAAGCACCTTTGCGATCCGTTTGCATGTTGAACGCGAAATTAAAGTAAATTCACAGTTTGCCACCTTACGTGTGAAAGACGGCGTGGTTGATTCCTTTATGGAAGCAGTTGGACGACGCCCGAGTATCGATACCAAACAACCAGAAATTACCTTGTTTGTTTTGGCAGGTAAAACTGAACATACCTACTGCCTCGATCTTTCAGGCGACTCCTTGCATAAACGCGGCTATCGTCGCTATATGACCGACGCGCCAATCAAAGAAAACCTCGCTGCTGCAATTTTGCAAAAAGCGCAGTTAAAAACGCTGAATCCTGATCTGATTTTAGACCCAATGTGTGGTTCGGGTACGTTTATCATCGAATCACTGATGATTTTAACCGACCGTGCCCCAGGCTTGGTGCGCCGCTTTGGATTTAATGGCTGGCATGGCCATGACCGCGATTTATGGTTATCGCTTAAAGCCGAAGCCACTGAGCGACATGAAGCAGGTTTAGCGCAACCATTACCGAAATTCTTTGCCTACGATGCCGACTGGGAGGCCGTAAAAGCCACTCGTCAAAATATTGTCGCTGCCGGATTTGAACAGCTTCTAGATCAGATTCAGATTGAAGAACGTACCTTGGCCGACTGGCCTGCATTCGATGCTGAAAACAAAACTGCGTTTATTGTGACAAACCCGCCATATGGCGAGCGTCTAGGTGATAAAGCATCGAATCGTGCCTTATATCTTGGTTTGTCTGCTCTGCTACAACAACATTTTCCAAATCAGCACACCGCAGTGATTGCTGCTCAAGTTGAGCAAGCCGATGTACTGGCGCTGAGTGAGCCTGAAACACTCCGTCTGATGAATGGTAAATTGCCAATTTACATTCGTTTTGGTCAGATCAAGCCATTAAGCAATAGTCAACCGTTTTTAACCAATTGGCATGCAGACCCTGTTGAAGTTGAGGGTGCACAAGATTTTGCGAATCGCTTGCAAAAAAACATGGCGGCTTTGAAAAAATGGGCAGTGAAGGAACAAGTGTATTGCTTGCGTTTATATGATGCCGATCTTCCAGACTTTAACGTCGCAGTCGATTTGTATGGTGATCGCCTGCATGTTCAGGAATATGCACCACCCAAAACCATCGACCCAGAAAAAGCCAAGAAACGCTTTAATTTAGCTTTGGCTGCGATTCGTGCAGTTACTGGTTTACCTCGTGATGCCGTATTTATCAAAACACGCGCACGTCAGGAAGGAAAAAACCAGTACACCAAACAAAGTACCGCGTCTAAACGTTTTGTCGTACAAGAAGGCAAAGCCAAAATTTTGGTGAACTTGACAGATTACCTCGACACCGGACTTTTCCTCGACCATCGTCAGATGCGTTTACGCATTGCGAATGAAGCCCGTGGCAAGCACTTCCTCAACTTGTTTAGCTATACCTCGACAGCCAGCTTGCATGCTGCCTTGGGTGGCGCAGCCAGTACCACCAGTGTCGATCTATCGAATACCTACATCAACTGGTCAAAAGAAAACTTTGTACTCAACGGACTCACTGTCGACCATGCAGACGAGCAGCATATGTTCTTTGCCAGTGACTGTTTTGAATGGCTCAAAGAAGGTCATGAGCAATATGACCTGATTTTTATCGACCCGCCGACCTTCTCAAACTCTAAGAAGTTTTACGGGACATTCGATGTGCAACGTGACCATGTGTCATTGTTGAAACGTGCCATGAACCGTTTAAGCCCAGAAGGTACGTTGTACTTTTCAAACAACTATCGTGGCTTTGAATTAGACGAAGAGATTGAAGCTGTCTTTTATGCACAGGAAATCACCAACGATACCATCGGTCTAGATTTCAAACGCAATCAAAAAATTCATCGTGCATGGAAAATTCAACATCCGCACATGGGTTAATCTAAACGAAGCATGAGCGTCAGGTGGCTTAACGCACTGTGACGCTCACATCTCCTCTTGCACCTGCCACATCTGCGCCACGAAATAAAAGTGGATTGATGGATGAATCGGCAGATGTATTTCTCACTACAGGAATTGGATTGTAAACCAGCTTTCCGGACTGTGTCGCATCGACCGTTTTCTTTTGTTCTTCATGTGGCGACAATGCGACAGATTGAATATTTTGTTTTTTTCGCTCACGACTATATTCTTCTGCGCGTTTTCGATTTTGTTGCTGTTGAACTGTTACGGGCTGTTGCACATCTTGCTTCACGGCATCGACCAGCTCTGGTGTGACTGAAGAAGATTGACTGGCCTGTTCTGCAAGTACTGCATCGTTAAGCGGTGCTGCTGCATACACCATACCCGAGAGCATGCCTAGTGAGCAAAGCACGAGCTGTTTCATTAACATGTTCATTTGATTGCATTCCTTGTTATGATGTCTCGGTATAATTTTTATTCTTTATTTAAGCTAACAACTTTTGGTCTAATCCGCAAGATTCAACACCTTTAAGCTGATTATCGGCATTAAAAAAAACCCAAAGCACACGGTACTTTGGGTTTTAAGTTTCTTATGTCATCGCACGTTTAAAATTTGCCACGATGAAGGAAAATTACAAGATACGTACCGCACCTTTGGCAGCACTGGTGGTATGCATTGCATAAACTTTTAATGCTTTCGATACTTTACGCTTACGCTCTTCCACTGGCTTCCAGCCTTTTTCGTCTTGCACCTTACGACGTGCCGCAAGCGTTTCGTCGTCTACTTTAAGATGCATGCTACGGTTTGGAATATCGATTTCGATCAAATCGCCATCTTCGACCAAACCAATCGCACCGCCTTCTGCCGCTTCTGGTGAAATGTGCCCAATCGACAAGCCTGACGAACCACCAGAGAAACGACCATCTGTAATCAGTGCACAGTCTTTACCTAATCCTTTCGATTTAAGGTAACTGGTTGGATACAGCATTTCCTGCATACCCGGACCACCGCGTGGACCTTCGTAACGAATGACTACCACATCGCCTGCTTTGATTTCATTACCCAAGATCGCTTCGACAGCCGCATCCTGACTTTCAAACACACGTGCCGTACCGTTAAATTTTAAGATCGATTCGTCGACGCCTGCAGTTTTTACAATACAACCATCTAATGCGATGTTGCCATACAGTACTGCCAAACCACCATCTTTAGAAAAAGCGTGTTCAGCATTACGGATCACACCGTTTTCACGGTCACCATCGAGTGTAGAATAGTAACGATTTTGTGAGAAGGCTACTTGAGTAGGAACACCGCCCGGTGAAGAACGGAAAAATTCATATACTTCAGCATCTTCAGTACGGATGATGTCCCACTTATTCAACGCATCTTGTAAAGTTTCTTCGTGTACGGTACTGACTGTGGTATCGAGTAATTTGGCACGATCAAGCTCGCCCAAAATCGACATAATCCCACCTGCACGGTGAACATCTTCCATATGTACATCTTGTTTTGCTGGTGCAACCTTACACAGTACTGGCACTTTACGTGACAAACGATCGATATCGTCCATCGTAAAATCCACTTCTGCTTCACTTGCTGCCGCCAACAAATGCAATACTGTATTGGTCGAACCACCCATTGCGATATCGAGCGTCATGGCATTTTCATAAGCCGCTTTGGTTGCAATTGAACGCGGTAAAATACGACTATCATTTTGTTCGTAGTAGCGTTTTGCCAGGCTCACAATAAGCTCGCCAGCTTTTAAGAATAACTTTTTACGGTTGGCATGCGTTGCCACAATCGACCCGTTACCAGGCAAAGACAAACCAAGTGCTTCTGTTAAGCAGTTCATTGAATTTGCTGTGAACATTCCCGAGCACGAACCACATGTTGGGCAAGCAGAGCGTTCAAACGCTTCGACTTCTTCATCGGTATAGCTTTCATCGGCTGCGACTACCATGGCATCAACCAGATCAATGGCTTTTTCATTGCCGCGGAATTTCACTTTACCCGCTTCCATCGGTCCACCAGACACAAAGACGACTGGAATGTTCAGGCGCATTGCTGCCATGAGCATCCCTGGTGTGATTTTGTCACAGTTTGAAATACAGACCATTGCATCAGCGCAGTGTGCATTGACCATATACTCAACCGAGTCTGCAATCAGATCACGTGATGGCAAAGAATACAGCATGCCGTCATGTCCCATGGCAATACCATCATCTACGGCAATGGTATTAAACTCTTTTGCCACACCACCAGCCGCCTGAATCTGCTCTGCCACCATTTGACCCAAATCTTTTAAATGAACATGACCCGGTACAAACTGAGTGAATGAGTTGACGACAGCAATAATCGGTTTTCCAAAATCCTCATCCTTCATTCCTGTTGCACGCCATAATCCACGTGCACCAGCCATATTTCTTCCATGTGTCGATGTTTTAGAACGATAATCAGGCATTTAGGTGTTTCCAACAAGTTGAGCTTGAGAAGAATACTGCATTCTCTCTGGCTGAATGAGACTGTTACGCAAAAGATAACCAGCCGAAATAATGTGACATCATACTACAACTTGTTTTTAACTGAAGAGCCTTAAGGTGATCTTTTTTATATGACTTTTGCTCATGAAGTAAACAAGAAAAGATGAATAATAAAAAAGAGAACATGCGAACATGTTCTCTTTTTTTAAGCCTTAAAAATGATTAGCTAAGTTTGAGCTTATCAAAATGTAGATCACCCTGATCGCCTTTAATCACAATGTTGTCTCCGGCTTGGAATTCGCCAGCCAATATTTTCTGAGCCAGTGAGTTTTCAACCTGCTGCTGGATAGCACGTTTAAGCGGACGCGCTCCATAGACTGGATCAAAGCCTGCATCAATCAAGATATCAAAGGCATCGTCATCGACAGTCAATCCAATATCACGCTCGGCCAAACGAGCACGTAAACGATCAAGCTGGATGTCGGCAATACCGCGAATTTGCGATTTTTGTAGCGCATGAAACACCACCAGCTCGTCAATCCGGTTAATAAACTCTGGACGGAAGTGCTGACTCACCGCCGACATCACCACTGCGCGTACCTCCTCATCAGTTGCGCCATCACCGAGCTCACGTACGTCTTGTGAACCAAGGTTTGATGTCATCACGATCACCGTGTTTTTAAAATCGACCACACGCCCTTGAGAGTCGGTCAAACGACCATCATCGAGCACTTGCAGCAAGATATTAAACACATCTGGATGTGCTTTTTCGACCTCGTCAAACAGCACCACACTATATGGTTTACGGCGGACAGCTTCGGTTAATACACCGCCTTCTTCATAGCCGACATAGCCCGGAGGTGCACCAACCAAACGGCTTACCGAGTGTTTTTCCATAAATTCGCTCATGTCGATACGAATCATAGCGTCGTCACTATCAAACAAAAAGTTTGCCAATGCTTTGGTGAGCTCGGTTTTACCTACACCCGTTGGCCCAAGGAACAAGAACGAGCCACTCGGACGATTAGGATCTGACAAGCCAGCACGTGAACGACGTACAGCATTCGACACTGCAATGACAGCTTCATCTTGCCCCACCACGCGATTGTGCAAAAATGTTTCCATTTGCAGAAATTTCTCACGTTCACCTTGTAACATTTTTGACACTGGAATGCCTGTCGCGGCGCTCACCACTTCTGCAATTTCGTTGTCGGTAACTTTATTACGCAGTAGTTTCGGCTCTTCACTTTCTTCAACCACTTCATCTTGCTCGAGCTGCTTTTGCAGTTCAGGAATAACGCCATACTGTAAACGTGCAGCTTCTGCTAAATCACCTTCACGTTGCGCTTTTTCAAATGCAATCCGCGCCTGATCGAGTTTGACCTGTGCATCTTTTGTCCCTTCTACTAGGGCTTTTTCTGCACGCCAGATCTCTTCCATGTCGTTATATTCTTTCTCGACACTGGCAATCTGCTCTTCTAGGTAACGAACTTCAGTTTTACTGCCCTGATCTTCGTCCTTTTTCACGGCTTCAAGTTGCATTTTCAACTGAATGATACGGCGCTCCAAACGATCAAGTGCTTCTGGTTTTGAGTCCAGTTCCATCTTGATTCGTGAAGCAGCTTCATCAATCAGATCAATCGCTTTATCTGGCAGTTGACGGTCGGTGATATAGCGATGTGACATTTTTGCCGCCGCAATAATCGCCGAGTCGAGAATTTTGACCCCGTGGTGAACTTCGTAGCGTTCTTTTAACCCACGTAAAATGGCAATGGTGTCTTCCACACTCGGTTCATCGACCAGTACTTTTTGGAAACGACGCTCAAGCGCAGCATCTTTTTCGATGTATTGACGATACTCATCTAGCGTTGTGGCACCCACACAGCGTAACTCGCCGCGTGCCAAGGCAGGTTTGAGCATGTTGCCTGCATCCATGGCACCGTCGGTTTTACCCGCGCCCACCAGCGTGTGGAGTTCATCAATAAACAAAATCACTTGGCCATCTTGTTTGGCCAAATCATTCAAGACTGCTTTTAAGCGCTCTTCAAACTCACCGCGGTATTTGGCACCTGCAAGCAATGATCCAAGATCGAGCGACAATACGCGCTTGTTTTTCAAGCTCTCGGGTACTTCACCATTAACGATTCGTTGCGCCAAACCTTCAACGATGGCAGTTTTACCTACGCCTGGCTCACCGATCAATACCGGATTGTTTTTTGTACGACGCGATAATACCTGAATGGTACGACGAATTTCATCGTCTCGCCCAATCACAGGATCCAGTTTCCCCGCCAAAGCACGTTCGGTCAGATCAATAGTATATTTATTTAATGAATCACGCTGATCTTCATGATTATTGCTCATGACTTTGTCATTACCTCGAATAGATTCAATTACTTTACGCAGTGCCTCTGTGGTCACACCAGCACTTTGCAACAAACCTTTGGTACTGCCTGTTTCAGTTAAAGCCAGCAATACCCAATCCGTCGATAAAAATTCATCGCCGGCTTTTTGCGCGTGTCGATCGGCCAGATTGAGCACCTTAACCGCATCTGGATTCAGATTGACATCACCCGTGGGATTACTAATGGTCGGCGCATCATTGAGCGCCTGTTCAAGTTTTTGTTTAATTTCAGGTAATCTGGCACCCGACTGCTGCAATAGACTTAAATTTGATGGCTCATCCATCAATACCGAAAGAATGTGCAGTGCATCAATCGAGGTATGATCTCGACCGGTTGCCAATGATTGCGCATCTGAAAGTGCCTGCTGGAGGCGATTGGTAAATTTCTCAAAACGCATTCTTGTTATTCCTCATCATCAATTTTCTACTTGACTAATACATGGGAACGTTTTTTAGAATTTCAAATAAATTCTCATATTTTTCATTATCTTATATTCTAAATTTAATTCATATAAGTTGGTTTTAATATGGGTGCTTTTGTAAAAAATTTCAAGTGAATACCGATGCTGTTTTTGTTAACTTTCCTTGAAAAGCACAATGATCAGACCTTAAAAAAATGCCCGAATCTTGAGGCTGATCATCCAGCATTTGATTCAGGCATCTTCTATCATCATGTTATGCTTTTGATATAGGCAGATGATCAGTGGTTTGGATATGTTTCAACATCCATGTTTTAAATTAAAGAACTAAGTTGCGATATGCTTAAAATAAGCATCTAAGATGCTGTAATGATTAACATCCTTGAGCAGATGCAGTTCGACACTGGTTCGATTCAACCCTTTTTGCGCATGATAAAACTGCTCGCTTTGCCATTTGAGCTCCTGAAGCTCATCTGCACCACAATACAATTCGCAAGGCGTATCATGGGAGAGCGTATGTAATGCCGGACTCAAGCGCTCGGCATCATGCAGACTCAACTGAAGTGCCTGATTCAGATGCGTATCGCATAGAGGTCGCAGATCGTACAAGCCACTGAGTAGAACAGCTTTTTGTACGAGTGGATGCGTCAGGTTCATAGCCGTCAGGTGAGCACCAGCAGAGTGTCCCACCACCACAACATGTTCAGTGACCCAGTCTTGATGTTGTATAAAGTCTAGCGCTTGATGAATTTGTTCGATGATCGAATCGATCCTGGCATGTGGTGCCAGTGCATATTCCAACAATACACACTGTATACCTCGCTCATGTAAGGCTGGCACAATAAAAGCAAAATCAGATTTGTTACACCACTGCCAGTAGCCACCATGCACAAAAATAACGGTTTCCTGAGCTTGTTTTACAGGAAATACATCCATTATGGACCGAGCCGAATTGGCATAGCGAATATCGGCGATATGCGCATAGTGCTGATACACCCACTCACTGCGTTTTTGAAAATCCGCCAAAATGGCGGCCTCACTCGGCACTGTTGTCGCATTGTCGTAAGGTCTGTTCATCGTATTTATTCACAGTTTTTCAATCGAATTTTCTTTATGTTGAACTTTTATTCGCGCAGGATTTGGTTTGAGATAATAAAAGCACACCAGTACCAATATAAAGGGCAATCCGAACTGTAAAGTGGATTTAAACTCTTGGGTAAACCAGGTTGTCAGCGTAATACTTAAAATACTGAGCAAACCAAACCAAGCAATCACACGGCTCATCGGAATACGATATTTCAACGCAGTATTGCTTTTGCTCAAACGTGCCCTAAAAAAAAGATGCGTGACAAAAATACTGCCCCAGGTAAATAGTGCACCAAACATGGATAATGCAATCATGATCGGAAATGCAGACGCGGGATTGAGTGTATACACGACGCTGGCTACACCGATCCCCATTGCAGAGAGCATCAAGGCATTAAGTGGCACACCTTGAGAACTAATTTTTCCAAATAGTTTTGGGGCATCTCCAGCACGCGATAAGCTAAACAGCATTCGAGTGGAGATATACAGCATACTGTTCATGGCCGAAAGTGCAGCGACAATCACGATAAAGTTTAAAATACTATCGGCAAATGGAATGCCCACAATTTTCATGACCATTACAAAAGGACTGGTGGCATCTTTTGCGATCAATACTGTCCATGGCACCAACGATACAATCAAAAACAGCGATAACAAATAAAACAAAACCAAACGAATAGCCGTACTTTTAAAGGCATATTTTACGGCTTTTTCAGGATCTGAGGCTTCTCCTGCTGCAACCGCGATCATTTCGATACTTAAATAGCTGAAAATAGAAATGATCACTCCCATCCAGACACCCTTAAAACCATTGGGCATAAATCCACCTTGACCAATCAGATTGGTCGCCAGTTGATCTCCTGCGTTATGGCTTTGGGTTAAAATTGAAATTGCCAGAAGAATAAACACCACAATCGCAAAAATTTTAATGGTCGAAAACCAATATTCCACCAGCCCGAATGCTTTCACACTATAAGCATTCACCGCCAGCAAGATGCCTGAAAAGAAGACAATCCATATCCATGAAGCGGCGTGCGGAAACCACATTTTCATATAGTCTGCAACCGCAGTAATTTCAGTTCCTACCGCCAGCACAATACAGGCCCAATAACTATATCGCACCAGAAATCCAGCCAAAGGCCCCATATAGTGCTCGGCATAGGCACCAAATGAACCCGATGTCGGGTGTTGTACCGTCATTTCGGCAAGACAAGCCATTAAGGCAAATGCGATTAATCCACCAATCGCATAACTTAAAATTACCCCTGGGCCTGCAAAGCTAATGGCAAACTTACTACCCATAAATAGCCCTGTACCAATTGCACCTCCAATTGCAATCATGGCCATTTGTTTTGCGGTCAATTTCTTGTGTAGTCCCGCTTCACGAGATTGAATTTTTTCAAAACTGTCCATAAGGCCCTCCTGGCCTGCGCGTCATATAGAGGTGACCATCAGGTCACTGCTGCCCGCACCAAATATTGTTCATTTTTCCATTCGTTGTTTTGCATGATCTGTTTGAGCTGCTGCACCGCTTGCCAGATATCTTCAAAGCCCACATACAACGGCGTAACTCCAAAGCGCAGCACTTCAGGTTCTCGGTAATCGCCGATCACTCCTCGCGCAATCAGCGCCTGAATAATTTCATAACCATGTGCATGTCGATAACTGACATGGCTGCCACGTTCGGCATGCTCGGTTGGTGTCACCAATTCAAATCCATAAGCAGCACATTCTTGCTGCATGAGACGCATAAATAAATCGGTCAGCTTTAAGGATTTCTCACGAATTTTTTCTAAATTGGTTTTTAAGAAAATATCCAGTCCACATTCGATCAAGCTCATGGAGATAATCGGCTGTGTACCACATAAATAACGACGAATATTGTTGGCTGGCTCATAATGCTGTGCCATATCAAAAGGTTTTTGATGCCCCCACCAACCCGACAATGGTTGCCAGAATTTTTGCAAATGCTTTGGATTAACCCATAAAAAAGCGGGCGAACCCGGGCCTCCATTTAGATATTTATAGGTGCAACCAATCGCAAAATCACTGTTGGTCTGGTTTAACGCCATTGGAACCGCACCTACCGAATGACATAAATCCCAGATCACTAATGCGTTATTCGCATGTATTGTCTGATTAATCTCGGCCATATCATACAAATAACCAGTTCGATAATTGACGTGAGACAGCACCACTACGGCCACATCAGTACGGAGCATTTGATCTAGACCCTCTACGCCATCAATTAATTCAATGCGATATCCTTGGTTGACCAGATCGATAAACCCTTCAATGATATAAATGTCGGTTGGGAAGGATTCTTTTTCTGCCACAATTAATTTACGTTCAGGATGCTGCTCTGCCTGTATTTTGACTGTCGCAGATAACACCTTAAATAGATTCAGCGTTGTGGAGTCCGACACCACCGTTTCATCTGGATTCGCGCCGATGAGCTGCCCCAGTTTATTGCCAAGTCGTGTTGGAAGGCCCCACCAGTCGGCCTTGTTCCAGCTATTGATTAAATCTTCACCCCACTGCTGGCGAATAACATGATCGGCATAGCTCAAGGCTTTTTTTGGCCGCGCACCTAGCGAATTACCGTCGAGATAAATCACACCTTCAGGCAGCGCAAATTCATTACGAAGATGTTTCAGTTCATCTTCTTGATCCCAAAATAAACATTGTTCCAAGGTAATCATTGAGTGGTCCATCCGTGTATAACTGTTCGTTTATTATTCAATTCTAGCACGGCGTTTTTTTCATTTTATTCGATAATCATCAGCATAAATTTCAAATTTTAGGATATTATCCGAGAAATAACGAATTTATACGGATATAGTTCAAACATGAATTTAGACACAATTGATTTAAAAATACTGGGATTATTACGAGATAATGCACGATTGAGCCATCAAGAACTGGCTGATCTGGTTCATCTTTCAGCATCGGCATGTCATCGGCGGGTAAAAATTTTAGAATCTAGCGGAATTATTGAAAAGTATCAAGCAAAACTCAATTATCAGAAATTGGGCATTAAAATTGAAGCGATTGTGGAAATCAAACTGGCTCAATTAACCGAGCACGAGCATAAAGCATTTTTAAATCAAATCGATCAATGTGATGAAGTCATTAATGCCTACATTATTACTGGCGATGCCAATTATGTACTGCATGTCGCCACTAAGGATCTAACCGACTTTTCTCAATTTATTATTAATAAGCTGAATAAAATTAAGGGAATCATGAGCATCAACTCAAAGATCATTCTCGACAAAGTCATTCAGAAAAATCCGATCTAGGGTGGTTGAGCTACAACATCAAAAGGCATAAAAAAGCTGACTTAAGGTCAGCATTTTTTATCACTGTTTTTATACTTTGAACGATGTAGGCTTAAGTCGCTTCAATGATCTCAAAGTCGTGGGTAATTTCAACACCCCCATCGGTCAGCATTTTACTTGCAGAACAATATTTCTCTGCAGAAAGTTCGATGGCTTTGGCCACTTGCTTTTCTTTGACCGCTTTGCCAGTGACCACAAAATGTAAATGGATTTTGGTGAATACAGCAGGAATGGTGTCTGCTCGCTCAGCTTTCAGCTCACATACGACATCTGTCACATCTTGACGCGCTTTCTTTAAAATAGTCACAATATCAAACGAAGCACACCCACCAAGTCCCATTAAAATCAATTCCATAGGACGTGGACCACGGTTTTCACCCCCATAAGCGGCAGAGCCGTCCATGGTCACAGAATGGCCACTTTCGGATTTTGCTTCGAAGGCGACATTCTCTAACCAATGTACACTTGTTTGCATTGCAACTCCTTAAAAAAAGCTATAAATTTACAGTATAGCTGTACACTAGCATAAAATGGGTTGAGAAGGAATTTCATCTCCCGTGTATGAATACGCTCATTTGAGTCTTGTGCGATCTTATTATCCTCTTTGGAAACTTTAGTAATGACATCAAATTTCTCACAACTTAGTACAGATGCTCTATCACCTGGTCAGTTACCTGAATCAGTCAAAGCACTATTAAAAAGAGCAAACATCAATCGTTATCCAAAACGTACCACGATCGTTGATGCAGGTTCAGAATCTAAGTCTTTATATTTGATTTTAAAAGGTTCAGTTTCCATTATTTTACGTGAAGATGACGAGCGTGAAATCGTTGTGGCTTATCTCAATCCAGGCGACTTCTTTGGCGAGATGGGACTGTTCGAATCGAACCCACAACGTACAGCAGAAGTAAGAACGCGTGATGTATGTGAAATTGCTGAAATCTCTTACGATAATTTTCATGAACTCAGCAAGCAATTTCCAGACTTAAGCTATGCGGTTTTTGCTCAGTTGGTGCGTCGCCTGAAAAATACCACGCGTAAAGTGACCGATCTTGCGTTTATCGATGTGTCGGGCCGTATTGCACGTTGCCTAATCGATCTTGCGAGCCAGCCAGAAGCCATGATTTTACCGAATGGTCGTCAGATTCGAATCACACGCCAAGAAATTGGCCGGATTGTGGGTTGTTCTCGTGAAATGGTAGGTCGTGTTTTAAAAACGCTTGAAGAGCAAGGCATGATTGAAACCGATGGTAAGGCAATCCTGATTTTTGACGCTTCTTTAGAAGCGCAAAATTATCACGATGATGAAACTGACGACGAATAAGTTCTTCTAAATACCATAAAGCAAACCTCAGGGTTTGCTTTTTTTACAGCCCTAAATGCACAACAATACGAAAAACTGACATTTATAGCCCTAATTATGCTTTAAGTTAATTCAAATCTTATCTATTCATGCATGACATGACTCACATTAAGGGACTGCTTAATATGCAATTTAATCGACTCGGTCACAGTGATATAAAGGTACCTGAAATTTGTTTAGGCACCATGACCTTTGGCGAACAAAACTCCCAACAAGAAGCCTTTGAACAACTTCATTACGCCCTCGAACAAGGCATCAATTTTTGGGATACCGCAGAAATGTATTCGGTTCCTCCTAAGCCAGAAACCTATGGCGCCACAGAAAAAATTTTAGGACAATGGTTTGCACAGCATGGTCGGCGCGATCAGGTATTTTTAGCATCGAAAATTGCGGGGCCAGCCTTTGGGGGAAGTCATATCCGTGAAGGAGAAACGCGTTTTGGCCAACATATTTCCGAAGCACTCGACCTATCCTTAACACGGCTGCACACAGATTATATCGATTTGTATCAGTTGCACTGGCCAGAACGTAATACCAACTTTTTTGGCACATTAGGTTATGCAAACGCACAAGCAGAGGCCGAGTACGATGTACAGGCAATGCATGACACCTTAATTGCGCTGCAAAAAGAAATTCAAAATGGTCGAATTCGTTATATTGGTTTATCGAATGAAACCCCTTGGGGCACCATGAAGTTTTTATCACTGGCAAAAGAGCTGGGTGTAGATCGTTTTGTGAGTATTCAAAACCCGTATAACCTGCTCAACCGAACCTATGAAGTGGGCATGTCGGAAATTGCCAAATATGAAGGTATTGGGCTATTGGCCTACTCGCCATTGGCTTTTGGTTATTTAACCGGTAAGTTCAGACATGGCGCACGCCCAGCCAATGCACGCGTCACACTTTTTCCGCGCTTTACCCGCTATAGTAACCCTCAAAGCGAATGGGCCACCGAGCGCTATGCACAATTGGCAGAACAACATGGCCTAACTCTAACTCAATTGGCACTGGCCTTTATCAAACAGCAATTCTTTGTCACCAGCACCATCATTGGTGCCACCAGTCTTGATCAGTTAAAAGAAAATATTGCTGCGTTTGATCTCACACTCGATCCAGCGCTGTTACAAGAAATTGAAAAGATCCATATTCAACAACCTAACCCTGCGCCTTAAGCTAAACAGACAAAAAAAGGGATGCGATGGCATCCCTTTTTTCATCATGTTATTAACGGCGGTTGTTATAAACAGCCATTGCAGCAGGTAAATTCTTGCGCATTTCACCAATACGCTGTGAATTTGAAGGGTGAGTCGATAGGAATGACGGACCACCTGCACCTTCGAGTTTATTCATTTTTTCCCACAATGTAATTGCAGCCTGCGGGTTATAACCTGATTTGGCCATGAGCATGAGACCACCGTAATCGGCACGTGTTTCCAAATTACGAGAGTACGGTAGACCTACACCGACCTGACTGCCTAAATCGAGTGCGGCAGAACCCAACTGGCCAATACTGTCACCCGCATAGGCTTTGCCTAAATTCAGCGCTAAGCCAGTAAGATTTTGAGCACCGATCTTACTTTTTGCATGCTCTTCTAAGGCGTGGGTCATTTCATGTCCCATTACGGCAGCAATTTCGTTGTCAGACAAATTAAGCTTATTGACAATTCCGGTATAAAACACAACTTTGCCGCCTGGCGCTACATATGCATTAATCGTATCCGACTTGATCACCGCCAGTTGCCATTGGAACGGCTGACCTGTCTGATTCATCTGGTTGGCATATGGAATCATACGCTGCATTACAGTATTAATACGTCGATAGGTCGATGAACTGGTATCGAGTATGCCTTTTTGCTGTGCTTCTTGTCGCATTTGCGAGAAACTTTGCGCTGCACTGGCATTTAAGGTCGCAGAATCTGTGCCTGAAAATTCACCTAAAGACGCACATCCAGAAAGTGAGATGGCTGTGGCCGCGCAAAAACCCATTAAAAATTTATTATTCATCGTTTTACTCCAGAACGCGACATGAACGAGTGTATGTCTCTGTTTTCGGGTGCATTATATTTAAAACATATCGAAGAATTGAGAAAACATCATAGGATTTATGTAACCAGTGTGATTAAACCACTACAAAGTACACCCAAGAGGCCAAACAACATAAGTCCACCACAAAGTAAAACTTCGATAATGGTTTGATTTTATCATCGAGTAGCACGTTGTTGCGCTTGACCAGCAAATAGGTATTTTGAATGAGCACAACAGGAACCAACACACAGGCGATAATTACGGTCAGACCAATAAATGCAGTTAAAATTAAATCGGGATTCTGGGTTTGAATGCGTGCAGTCCACATGCCGATGGTGGGTGCACCGCCAATTGCAAACAATAATGAATAAAAAATAGTTTGTGCAATATTGGGCAAAATTTTCATTGATGGATTCTGCTTCTGTTCATCTTTAATGGTTGTTTTTATTTTAACAATATCCAAAAGAAAAGCTCCCTTAAGGAGCTTTTCTTTAGTCGTAGGTCACTGCATTTTCTTATGCAGAAAACGGATGACGCAATACGATCGTCTCTGCACGGTCTGGACCCGTCGAGATAATGTCGATTGGACAACCAATCAGTTGCTCAATACGTTTTACGTAGGCAATTGCATTGGCAGGTAACTGATCTACGCTGGTTAGACCCACTGTAGATTCCGTCCAGCCCGGCATGCTTTCATAGATAGGTTTCAAGCTCTCAAATGAAATCGCATCTGAAGAACCTGCACAGCCTGAATCTGTATTTTCATAACCCACACAGATCTTCACTTCTTCCAAACCGTCTAAAACGTCGAGTTTAGTCAAGCAAATACCAGAAAGTGAGTTTACATCAACCGAACGACGCAAAATTTCTGCATCGAACCAGCCACAACGACGCTGACGACCAGTTGATGCACCAAATTCGTGACCCACAGTACCCAAGTGCTTACCAACTGCATCACCTTCATCGGTCGCTGCATTGTAAACCAATTCCGTTGGGAACGGACCAGAACCCACACGCGTGGTATATGCTTTGGTAATACCAAGCACATAGTCAAGGTGCAATGGCCCCATACCCGAACCAGAACTTACACCACCTGCTGTAGTGTTTGAGCTGGTAACAAACGGATATGTACCATGGTCGATATCAAGCAATGAACCTTGCGCACCTTCAAACATGATCGCTTTACCTTCTTTGCGGTAATCATGTAGAACTTTGGTGACATCAATGACAAGTGGTGCCAAAACTTCGCGCCATTCGTTGCATAGTGCAAGTACATCTTCAAACTTCACTTCTTCTACACCGTAGAATTGAGTGAGCTGAAAGTTGTGTAGCTCAAGCATTTCTTGAAGTTTTTCTTCAAGTGCTGCACCACCACGAACCAAATCGGCAACACGTACTGCACGGCGCGCGACCTTATCTTCGTACGCTGGACCAATACCACGACCTGTTGTCCCGATTTTGGCATTGCCGCGCTTTTTCTCACGCGCTTGGTCAAGAGCAATGTGGTTTGGCAAAATAAGTGGACAGTTTGGAGAAATACGTAAACGTTCCTTCACAGGTACGCCTTCTTCTTCCAAAATTGCCATTTCTTTAATTAATGCAGCAGGCGAAAGTACCACGCCATTTCCAATTAAGCACAACACGTTTTCACGTAAAATGCCTGATGGAATGAGGTGCAATACAGTTTTCTTTCCACCTACGACAAGAGTATGCCCTGCATTGTGCCCGCCTTGATAACGTACGACTGCAGCCGCCTGATCTGTGAGCAGGTCGACGATCTTACCTTTACCTTCGTCGCCCCATTGGGTACCGAGTACCACAACATTTTTGCCCATAATAGCCTCATTACATCATGCTGTTAAAATTGAACATTTATTTGCCTTGCATGCTTGGCAAACAAACACTTAAATCTTGTGAATTGCCCATTGTGCTTGCGCAAACACCATCTGATGCGTTGCGTAAGGTACTGAACTTAAATCGTCGTTGCCAAGCAGTTGAATCACGCGTAATCCATTCTGACGTGCCTGTGCAATTGCAGCTTGTAACGCTGGTTCTTGTCCAGCAGGTGCCACCACAATATCGATCTCTTTAAACTGTCCGCCACACAGCGCATATAAGTCGCAACTAAAACCTGTCGCAGGACGTGCGCGACCAAAGTGCTCACCAATGCCATCATAGCGCCCGCCTTGTGCAAGCGGTGCCGCACGATTCGGTGCGTAAACAGCATACATGAGGCCTGTGTGATAGTGGTAACTGCGTAGTTCAACCACATCAATGCCAATATGTAAATTTGGCCAGCGCGTTTGAATTTGTGTCAGTGTGGTTTTTAAATCATGCAGTGCACGACTAAATGCGGTGTCACTTAACACATCTTGACTTAAATGCTGCTCAAGCGCATTTAAGTCACTTGCATAACGTCCGAGTGCATAAAAATCCGAACCAAACGGCAGTGTTTTCGTCACTTGCTCAAGCTCCGGCAATGCCTTGCGTTGATACAAGTCAGATAAATCCTGTTCGGTTTGCTTGTTTAGGCCAGCACGTTTAACCAGACTACGAAACAGTCCGACATGTCCAAGATCTAGATGTAGACCATCCAGCTTTATAGCGTGCTGAATGAGTCCAAGCATCACATCGACCATTTCGATGTCTGCTTCTAGGCTTTCATGACCATAGAGCTCTGCACCGAGTTGTAATGGTGCACGCGTGGAATTGAAATTCTGTGGTTTTGTATGTAAGACCGTGCCCGCATAGCAATAGCGCGCTACACCGTCGATTGAGCGAACATGGGCATCAATACGTGCCACTTGTGGGGTCATGTCTGCACGAACACCCAGCAACCGCCCAGAAAGCTGATCGATCACCTTAAAAGTGACCAAATCAAGGTCATTGTTAGACTCTGATAATAAAGACAAAGATTCGATATATTCGATAAATGGTGTATATACCAGTTGATAACCTCGGGATGCGAGGAAATCGAGAGCTTGTCGGCGAAGTGTTTCGATTACTTGCGCTTGTTCGGGTAATACATCTGCAACCCCGTCAGGGAGCAACCATGTCTCTGAAATCGGCATGTTTCAAACCTAAAATCTGTTTAAGGCGGCATATAAACCGCATAAAAAAATCGGGAACACACCCGATTTCTCCTAGTCTAGCACGATACTTTCACGCATGCACCTGAGAATTTTAGGATTTATTACATATCCACAAATTTAATTCTGTTTCAGGTGCTTAAGCCTCAACCATGGAAGGATTCGCACAAATCGAGCAATCGATTTGCATAGCCCCACTCGTTGTCATACCACGCAAAAACTTTGGCCTGACGCCCTACCACGAGTGTCTGGGTTAAATCCACAATCAGTGAGTAAGGTGAATGATTAAAATCACTCGATACGAGCGGCTCGTCGGTAACGGCCATGATTTCGGCATAGTCGACGCGCGCAGCATTACTGAGTACCTCATTTAAATGATGCACTGTAACCGCAGATTGTGCCACAAAACTCAGATCAATCGCGGCAACATTGATAGTTGGAACACGAATCGAATACCCTTCTATACGATCTTCCATTTTAGGCAAAACGCGCTTTAATGCACCTAAGGCACTCGATGTCGTCGGAATAATATTTTGACCCGATGCACGCGCCCGTCGCAAATCTCGATGTGCATGATCCAAAACAGCCTGATCGGCAGTGACGGCATGTATTTCAGTCATCAGTGCTGTTTCGATGCCAAATGCATCATCGATAATCTTGACCAAGGGAACCAACGCCTGCGTGGTACAGGACACACTCGAAATAATTCGATCTGTTGGTTTTACATCGGCATGGTTGACGCCGTACACAATCGCTGCATCGACTTTATCGAATGGCGCCGCACCGATAATCACGCGTTTGGCCCCAGCGCCCAAATGCCGAATGGCATCGGCATGTGATCTAAACAATCCGGTACATTCTAGTACAACATCCACATCAAGCGCTTTCCAAGGCAGATTTTCAGGTGCTTCTTCACGATACACCCGTACTTTGAGTGCTCGCCCATGTGCCTGAATCGACAAATAAACCTGCTCATTTTCAATTTCGATGGCCACCTGACCATGAAAAGGTCCATGCGTGGTGTCATACTTAAATAGATGCGCGAGTGTTTTCACATCGGCTACATCATTTAATGCCACAATTTTAAAGTTAAACGACTTCGGATTTTCGAACCAAGCACGCAGAACATTTCGACCAATTCGACCAAAACCATTAATGGCAATACGTTGCATGGTAAATCCTTGACACACCAAAACTTAAACTATTTCTATGGTAATGGATTGACCCGATTGAAGATAGCCTTCCACTGTGCTTAAACGCTGCTTTATTATTTTTTAACCGGCCATGTTGATGTCTTATTTTAGAGTTAAAAGCGAATATCAAAAATAGATGCACATTTTTCAAACAAATAGATTGCTATACAAAGCGAGGCAATTTTGTATCAATTGATTGAAAAATAACTCTTATCTTGAGTTAGAGAATTTAAGACGCACAGTTCAGGGGTTAAATTGCACAGTTTTGTCATCATTTCTCTTTAAAATCATTGGTCGAATAGGTATTTTCCGTTATAATTTAGCGCTTTTAACATTTATGCCACGCCGCAATTTAGTGCTTGTTTAAAATCAATGATCAATACAAATTGCGTGCATATAGCCTATTAAGAATTTATGGAGTGACTTGGTTGTGAGTACTCGTTTTATGACATCAGCTGAAATCCGTGAAGCGTTTTTGCGTTATTTTGAATCGCAAGGCCACACACGCGTTGAATCGAGCTCACTTGTCCCAGCCAATGATCCAACACTTCTTTTTACCAATGCCGGAATGAACCAGTTTAAAGACTGCTTTTTGGGCCTTGAAAAACGTGATTATGTTCGTGCTACGTCGTCACAAAAATGTGTCCGTGCAGGCGGCAAGCACAATGACCTCGATAACGTAGGTTATACCGCACGCCATCACACCTTTTTTGAAATGCTCGGTAACTTTTCTTTTGGTGATTATTTCAAGCGTGATGCACTGCATTTTGCATGGGATTTTCTGACCAGCGAGCAATGGTTAGGCCTACCAAAAGACAAACTGTATGTGACCGTTTATCACACCGATGATGAAGCCTACGACATCTGGAATAAAGACATCGGTATTGCAGCTGAGCGTATTATTCGTATCGGTGACAACAAAGGTGAAAAGTACGCCTCAGACAATTTCTGGGCCATGGGTGATACAGGCCCTTGCGGTCCCTGCTCAGAAATTTTCTATGATCATGGCGATCATATTTGGGGTGGTTTACCGGGTTCTCCAGAAGAAGATGGCGATCGTTTCATCGAAATCTGGAATAACGTCTTCATGCAGTTTAACCGTACCGCCGATGGTGTTTTACATCCGCTCCCAGCACCTGCGGTTGATACTGGCATGGGCCTTGAGCGAATCAGTGCAGTATTACAACATGTCAACTCCAACTACGACATCGACCTGTTTCAGCATTTGATCAAATCTGCCTGCGAGATTATTGGTGTTGAAGATAACGGCCAACCGTCATTACGTGTGGTTGCCGATCACGCCCGCTCTTGCTGCTTCCTGATTGCAGATGGTGTAAATCCATCAAATGAAGGCCGTGGTTATGTATTGCGTCGTATTATTCGTCGTGCAGTTCGCCATGGTAACAAATTGGGTGCAACAGGCTCGTTCTTCCACAAAATGCTACAGCCATTGATCGATGTGATGGGCGACGCTTATCCACAGCTCAAAACCGATCAAGCACGCATCGAAGCCACGCTCCTTAAAGAAGAAGAGCAGTTTGCCAAAACACTTGAGCAAGGTCTTAAGTTACTTGAAGGTGAACTTGCTCAGCTTTCTGGCAAAGTGATTCCAGGCGAAACCGTTTTTAAACTATACGACACCTATGGTTTCCCAACAGATTTAACCGCAGATATCGCACGCGAACGTGATCTTGAAATCGATCAAATTGGTTTCGAGCGCGAAATGGAAGCACAGCGTCGCCGCGCACGTGATGCGGGCAAGTTTGCAGTCGACTACAACAGCATTGTGAAAGTTGATGGCGAAACTCAATTTGATGGTTATGATGCGACTTCGGGCCACGGTCAGATTATTGCCATCTATAAAGATGGTGAACAGGTTGACGAAATTGCAGAAGGTGATGAAGCCTTAATCGTGCTGAATCAGACACCATTTTATGCTGAAAGTGGCGGCCAAATTGGTGATACAGGTATTTTCAAAAACGATACCGGTATTTTTGAAGTACAAGACACTAAAAAATCTGGTGGTGCCTTTGTTCATCAAGGTATTGTCACCATGGGTAGCCTCAAGGCCACTCAGCAAGTTGATGCGATTGTTAAAGCAGATTTGCGTGCTGCAACGGCCCGCAATCACTCTGCTACGCACTTGTTACACGCTGCCCTTCGTCAAGTTTTAGGTACGCATGTACAGCAAAAAGGCTCTTTGGTTGCTAGCGATATCCTGCGTTTTGACTTTGCCAATGATCAACCTGTGAGTTTTGAACAATTACAGCAAGTTGAACAACTGGTTAACCGTGAAATTATTGCCAATACTCCTGTTGGTGTTGAAGTGCTCGATATCGAGTCTGCCAAAGCCAAAGGCGCGATGATGCTTTTTGGTGAAAAGTATGGCGATGAAGTGCGTGTACTTTCAATGGGTTCAGTGATTGACGAGCGCAACTTCTCGATTGAACTTTGTGGTGGTATTCATGTACAGCGTACAGGTGATATCGGCTTGTTCAAGATCACATCTGAAGGCGGCGTAGCTGCCGGTATACGTCGTATTGAAGCGGTAACAGGTACCAAAGCACTTGAAGTTATTCAAAAAGCAGACACTGATATTCAGCAAATTAATAGCTTGCTAAAAGCTCAAAAAGATCAAACTGTTGAACGTGTTCACGCTGCTGTCGAACAAACATCAGCATTGCAAAAGCAAATTGAACAGCTTAACCAAAAGTTAGCAAACTTCCAGGCGGCTGAACTTTTAAGCCAAGTTCAGACCGTAGCAGGTCGTTCGACACTGATCACCACTGTGCAGAATATGGATGCGAAATCACTTCGCAACTTACATGACAGTGTGAAATCAAAATTAGAGGATGCCGTGATTGTATTGGCTGGAGTTGAAGGCGACAAAGTGAGCCTGATTGCCTCAGTTGCCAAACAATACACTGCAAATCTAAAAGCAGGCGATATCATTAAGCATCTTGCAACCGAACTCGGTGGCAAAGGCGGTGGTAAACCTGACTTAGCACAAGGTGGCGCGCCACTAAACGAGAAGTTTGAGCAAGTGATTGCAGCATTACCTGCATGGCTTGAACAGCACTAAAACTTCACTTTTGTGTAACTGACCCTGAATAAGCCTCTCAGGGTCATGGCTTATATGGAACAACTATGGCATTAATCGTTCAAAAATATGGCGGTACTTCTATGGGTACTCCCGAGCGCATTTTAAATGTTGCTCGTCGTGTGAAGCGTTGGCATGATCACGGCCACAAGGTTGTTGTGGTTGTATCGGCTATGAGTGGCGAAACCAATCGTCTGCTTGCTCTCGCGAAAGCCATTACCGACACCCCTGACCCACGCGAGTTAGACCAGATGGTTTCAACCGGTGAACAGGTGACGATTTCGATGTTAGCAATGGCACTCAACTCAATTGGGGTCGAAGCTAAATCATATACAGGTCGTCAAGTTGGTATCAAAACAGACAACGCTTATAATAAAGCACGTATTGAATCGATTGATACCGATGTGATGACCGCTGATCTTGACGAAGGACGTGTTCTTGTCGTTGCGGGTTTCCAAGGGGTAGATGAAAAAGGCAACACGACCACATTAGGTCGTGGCGGTTCAGATACCACAGGTGTTGCATTGGCTGCCGCACTCAAAGCGGACGAATGTCAGATTTACACCGATGTAGACGGTGTTTACACCACAGACCCACGTGTTGCACCAAAAGCAAAAAAAGTAGATCGTATTTCTTTTGAAGAAATGCTGGAAATGGCGTCGTTGGGTTCGAAAGTATTACAGATTCGCTCTGTAGAGTTTGCAGGAAAATATCAAGTACCACTACGCGTATTGTCAAGCTTTGACAACGACAATGACGGTGCATTTGATGAAGAATTTAAACAAAACATAGGTACACTAATCACAACTGAGGCGGAAGATACAATGGAACAACCGATTATCTCTGGTATCGCATTTAATCGTGACGAAGCAAAATTAACTATTTTGGGTGTTCCAGATGAACCAGGTATCGCCGCTAAAATTTTAGTTCCTATCAGTGCTGCCAACATTGAAGTCGACATGATTGTTCAAAATGTTGAAGAAGATGGAACAACCGACTTCACCTTTACAGTAAACCGTGGTGATTTGGCCAAAGCCAAGAAAATTCTTGAAGAAACTGCTGCAACCATTGGTGCGCGTGAAGTCTCAACCCGTGATGATATTGTAAAAGTATCGATTGTGGGTGTAGGTATGCGCTCACATGCAGGCGTTGCCAGCAAAATGTTCATGGCTTTAGCTGAAGAAAGTATCAATATCTTGATGATTTCGACCTCAGAAATCAAAGTTTCTGTCCTGATTGAAGAAAATTATTTAGAGCTTGCAGTACGCACACTTCACACTGCTTTTGGTTTAGACCGTGAGCATGGTGAAAGCAGTGCACGTGCTTAATGATTGATCAATTAAGCCGAAGTTAGTTCACTTTTCAAAGAATCGTGACAAAAAATCAGAGCCACTATAGTGTTTTTTATAGTGGCTCTGTTATATTAGCGCTTGAGGTTTTTAAGAAAATTTCAACAGAATTTATAAGAAATTCTCATTTTCTAATAATTCTGTTAAAATTCTCTCAATTCCGAGGTTGTGTTTTCACTTTGTGAAAAAACTATCGCAGGTTTAGCATTTTGCAAGGAGATAAACATGCTGATTCTGACCCGTCGTGTCGGGGAAACATTAATGATTGGGGATCAAGTCAGTGTTACTGTACTTGGTGTTAAGGGGAATCAGGTACGTATTGGTGTGAATGCACCGAAAGAAGTATCCGTTCACCGTGAAGAAATTTATCAACGTATTCAACATGAACGCGCAATGCATGAACATCTTCAGCACCTAGATCAAGATTATCAGCCTTCTTTTGAAGACGATAACTATTCTCAAAATAACTTTAATCGCTAAAGTTTTGTCTATACCCTCCCAAATTAAAGCGGCTAATTTAGCCGCTTTAAACATTTCAGCAACTTCACTTTTCTATTGGTCTTGGTTTAAGGCACGTTTAACGGGTGCATAACTGCGTCTGTGCTCATCAATAACACCATACTGAGCTATTGCCTCAAAATGTACCTTGGTTGGATATCCTTTATGTTTAGCAAAACCAAACAATGGATATTTTTGATCCAGTTCAATCATTTGGCGATCACGAGTCACTTTGGCTAAAATACTCGCAGCACTAATTTCGGCATGCGTTGCATCTCCACCGACAATCGCTTCACAGGCAATTGTCATTCCCTTTGGAATCTGATTGCCATCTACAATCACTTTCATGGGCTGCTGCTGCAAGCCATCAACCGCGCGTCGCATGGCTAAAAAAGTAGCTTGCAGGATGTTGAGCTCATCAATTTCAGTATGTGTAGCTTCAGCAATCGACCAAGCCAATGCTTTTTCCTGAATTTCAATAAACAACTTTTCACGTTTTTTTTCCGTTAATTTTTTAGAATCATTCAATCCAGCAATGGGATGATCAGGATCTAAAATCACGGCTGCCGCTACCACAGAACCGACTAAAGGGCCACGCCCTGCCTCATCGACTCCTGCAACAAATAGGTTGGTTTGTTCCAAAGTAAAACCCCAGATTGATTAGTTTAATTTAAGGTTTGTACCACACATTCACTCACGGTTTTAGTGACAATCTGATTGACGATAGTTGCTCGTGCAGCTGGGTCAAGACTGGCTGTTGCAATGTCCATCGTGGTCACACTGTATGGTGCTTTTTCACTGACACAACCGCAAACTTCGGTTTGAATGCTTTGCTTTTGCTCGTTCGACATCACTTTGGTCGCACTTTTCCAAGCAGGTAAGGTTTCAATTTTATTCAGGCACTGAACATTGACCGCAACTTTTAAAGCTGCCATACCAAGTTGCGATGAACCAGAAGAGGTCTGTGCTGTTCCTGTGTTATCCATTGTGGTGCATGCAGTAAAAATCAAACATACAGGCAATACCATCAGCGCTAACTTTTTCAAGTGTTTCACCTTCAAAATTCAAATAGCGTATTGTGCCCAACTCCATCTATTTATGAAATAGCGTGATGCGCTTTAATCCGACAACCAGATCAAATCGTTCTGTTTAAAAGACACATCGTTACAAGTTCCTGGTTTTTAATCGCATCAAGACTTTTTATGATGGTGATATAAAAATGATGACCTTGTTGGGATTTAAAAAAATGGCTTCTTCCCCTCAGTATTACACGCGCACTGCTCAAATACTCCACTGGCTTATGGCGATCATCTTTATTGCCGCTTGGATGATTGGCTTTTATAGTGGCAACTTTTTAAGTTACGAAAACGATGGCAGCTTTAAAGGAGATGTGATTACGCTGCATAAAAACATTGCAACCACGATTATTTTTCTGGTGGTAATACGTCTTTTTTGGCGCTATACACATCCTGTTCCGCAGTTACCAGAGACTATGTCACCTGCGATGAAAACGTTTGCTCATATCGGGCATTTAGCGCTGTATCTTATTTTGCTTGCAATGCCGATTACAGGCTGCTTGTACAGCTGGAGTGCGGGCCACCCTGCACCTGTACTCTATTTATTTAATATCCCACAATTGATTGGAGAAAATCCTGAAGTCACCGCCATTGTAAAACCTCTACATATCTATATTTCATGGATTGCAGGATTCTTGGTGGTGGGGCATTTACTGGCAGCTTTAAAACATCATTTTATTGATAAAGATAACGTGCTCAGAAGTATGACACGACAACGCTAGACATAAAAAAAGCATCCCGAAAGGATGCTTTTTTCTTTTAAATGGCTTTGATTTCTTCAATCCATTTTTGCTTTTGCTCATCGGCAATAAATGACGCTTCAAAGGAGTTAATCGCAAGTTGCTTTAACTCATCTTGACTTAAATCCAAAGCCTCTTGAATGGCAACAAAGTTATCATTCATATATCCGCCAAAATAAGACGGATCATCAGAGTTCACCGTAACCTGAACGCCTTGCTGAAGCAAACGGCGAATGTTGTGCTGCTTCATGTCATCGACAACACAAAGCTTGAGGTTACTGAGTGGACACACCGTGAGTGGCATTTTTTCCTGAATCAGACGTTGCATGAGTGCCGGATCTTCTTCAGAACGAACACCATGATCAATACGATTCACTTTGAGTAAATCTAAAGCTTCCCATACATATTCAGGTGGCCCTTCTTCACCAGCATGGGCGACAACCAAGAAGCCTTCTTCACGCGCTTTTTCAAAAACACGCTCGAACTTAGAAGGAGGATGTCCGACTTCACTTGAATCTAAGCCTACTGCAATAATATCTGATTTATACGGTAAAGCTTGTTCGAGCGTTTTAAATGCGTCTTCTTCGCTTAAATGGCGCAAGAAGCACATAATCAACTCAGAGCTAATTCCCAGTTGCTCTTTCGCATCTGCACAAGCGCGTTTTAAGCCGTTTAATACAATCTCAAAAGCAACGCCACGCTCAGTATGTGTTTGCGGATCGAAAAATATTTCTGTATGAACCACGCGGTCTTCCGCACATTTTTTAAAATATGCCCAAGCAAGATCATAAAAATCACGCTCATTAACCAGAACGTTAGCACCCGCGTAGTAGATATCTAAGAAAGATTGCAGATTGTGAAAGTTATACGCCTGTTTGATTTCCTCAACCGACTGGTACGGAATATCGATATGGTTACGCTGGGCAATTTCAAACATTAGCTCAGGTTCAAAAGTTCCTTCAATATGCACATGCAATTCTGCTTTCGGCAGGGCACGAATTAGTTCTGCTTGATTCATCCAAACTCCTTACAAAATAAAAAAGGGTGTAAGTCACTACACCCTTTAGTTTAAAACAAAAATTAACCGCCAAATGCTGCAAATTTGAAAACCCAAAGTACAGCAACAATCCAGACCATATATGGTACGGTTTTAGCCTTACCAGTCAGCAATTTAATGATCGCATAGCTGATAAAACCCATTGCAATACCATCGGCAATTGAATAAGTAAATGGCATAAATACAATCGTGAGGAAAGCCGGTACCGCTTCTGTAATGTCGTCCCAATCAATATTGGTAATACCGTGAATCATGAGCACACCGACAAAGAGTAGCGCTGGTGCAGTCGCAAAACCAGGAACAGATTGAGCAAGCGGTGATAAAAACAAGCATGCTAGAAATAGCACAGCCACGACTACTGCGGTCAAACCCGTACGCCCACCTGCTGCTACGCCCGATGCCGATTCGATATATGGTGTTGTTGAAGATGTTCCCAAAGCTGCACCCGCAACAATTGCAGTTGAGTCAGCAAACAAGGCCTTTTTCAAACGTGGTAGCTTACCATCTTTGAGCAATCCGGCACGGTGCGAAACACCAACAAGTGTTCCGGTACTATCAAACAAATCGACCAAGAAAAACACAAAAATCACACCGATCATGGTTGCTGTAAACAGGCCTTCGAAGTCCATTTGCATAAATGTTGGTGCAATTGATGGGATGGCACCGACTACACCTTTTAGCTCATTTAAGCCGAGTAGCGTGGAAAGACCAGTAATCGCCAGAATACTGATAATAATTGCACCACGTACTTTTAACTGGTGCAAAACTACGATAATGATAAAACCAAGAAAGGCCAACAAGACAGTTGGAGATTTGAGATTACCTAACCCCACCAGTGTGGCAGGATTATCTACAATAATACCGGCATTTTTGAGTGCTACCAGCGCCAAAAATAAACCAATACCGCCACCAATAGCGAACTTAAGTGACATTGGAATCGCATTGACAATCGCTTCTCGGATTTTTAAGAAACTAATCGCCAAGAAAACAAGACCAGAAATGAAAACGGCAGCCAAAGCTGTCTGCCAAGGCACACCCATACCCAAACATACAGAATAGGTGAAATATGCATTTAAGCCCATGCCCGGTGCCAATGCGATTGGGTAGTTGGCAATCAAGCCCATGACCAAACAACCAATTGCTGCGGCCAAACAGGTTGCAACAAAGACAGCACCGTAGTTCATTCCCGTTTCTGAAAGAATGATCGGGTTTACAATAATGATGTAACACATGGTCAAAAATGTAGTTACACCTGCAAGTACTTCAGTTCTGAAGTTTGTCTTGTTTTCGCTTAGCTTAAACAAGCGCTCAAGCAAACCTACTGAAGGATTAGGAGTGGTCATATCATCGCCCTATGAGAAAATTGAGCATTTCGTAATTCTGCGATCATGTTTACAGGCCATGTTAAAAGCACTGTACTGCACATGAAAAATCTGTTTAGGCCTGAGCAAATACTATGCCATCAGCTTGATTATTATTTATTTAAAATAATCAGTATGCTGGCTTTGGATAATGACAAAGGCTCCCCCAACAGAAAAAAGCCGCATGAGCATGCGGCTTTTTCAACCTAACGATTAAGTAATTCAGCCCCAATTGCTGTCTTTTAATCACTTAATACTTGACGGTGGATTATAACAGATTGATTTTATTTTGTTTATTTTTTTATAAATACGTGTTTTTCTAAATTAATCGTGCAACAAATCAATTACTTATTTTTCCCGACGGTCAACTTTAAAGTTAAAACTGCTCTTGAGTTGCACGCTCAGTTAGAAATTTGTGATTAATATGATTCGGATTGGCTTCAATCATTTTTATACCTTTTTCGGCATCTTTAATGATATGCAATATTTCTTGGCGTTTTTTGGCACGAGAATCTATATAGATCCCATAACCCAAGACCAATACAAGCCCAACAACGGACACAGCAGCTATTTTTTTCATATCTTAAAAATCTTATCAGTAAAATGAATTTTTCAGGCGCTCGACTGATGCAAACGCCACTTTGTGCCTACCATTTTATAGACACGCTATTAAACTATAAAACAAGACTTTTTGACTACATTTTTGTGACTTAATTCACACTTATTCGCATTATTACTGTGCAAATGTCTTATTTTTGTCATTTATATCATGACATTAAAGGCATCATTTTATCTCTATCATACGATGCTTAGTTGATCATACTCTGATTACATTAAATCACAAAGAGCGCACTGTAGATTTTTAAGATATATAGATTTTTCCTTCAAGCTCAGGCTTTAATATGGCCCTTTATTTTACTCTTCCTCTCAAGCACTTCTTGGCAGCATGCACGCCCAACCTGTATTTTCATACCTGCATGTGTTAACCTACGCGCTTCAAAACCCACCTCCTCGATTTATTTACATGATCCTTACGCCACCTTAATTGATCTTCTTTTAGTTCGTTCTCATCAATTGAAATCATCACTGTCTGGTGATGTGGTGTAGTCGTGTGTAAATATCACATCGCTAGCCTGTACGAAATAAAAAATTTTATAGGCTTTTTATGTTTGCTCAAATTCAACAGCAATGGCTCTCCAATATTCGTGGAGATGTTCTCGCTGGTTTAGTTGTTGGTCTTGCACTGATTCCTGAAGCAATCGCTTTTTCTATTATTGCAGGTGTCGATCCACAGGTTGGTCTTTACGCTTCTTTTTCGATGGCAGTGATCATCGCATTTGTAGGTGGTCGACCGGCCATGATCTCAGCCGCCACTGGCGCGATGGCTTTGCTCATGGTGACGTTGGTCAAAGAACATGGACTGGACTATCTGTTTGCAGCCACAATTTTAACCGGGATTATTCAAATTATTGCGGGGCAGCTGAAACTGGCCAAGCTGATGCGCTTTGTGTCTAAGTCGGTTGTAATCGGTTTTGTAAACGCACTGGCCATTTTAATTTTTATGGCTCAACTCCCCGAACTGATACATGTCTCATCTTGGGTATATGTGTTCGTTGCGCTTGGATTAGCCATTATTTACTTGTTTCCATACTTGCCCGTGATTGGAAAGCTTGTTCCCTCCCCATTGGTATGTATTGTTTTAATTACTCTCATCGCCTATTTAATGGGTGTAGATGTACGCACCGTTGGCGATATGGGGAATCTTCCCAATCAATTACCGCACTTTTTTATCCCTAATATTCCTTGGGATCTTGATACATTATGGATCATTCTGCCCTATTCCTGTGCAATGGCTGCAGTCGGCTTACTCGAGTCGATGATGACCGCCACAATTGTAGATGAACTGACCGACAGTGCCAGCAACAAGGATCAAGAATGCAAAGGCCAAGGTATTGCCAATATGGTTACAGGGATGATGGGTGGTATGGCCGGTTGCGCCATGATTGGACAGTCGATGATTAATGTAAAATCTGGTGCACGCACTCGACTCTCTACCCTAGTTGCGGGTGTGTTTTTGCTGATTTTAGTGGTGTTTATTAGCGACTGGCTCAAGATCATCCCTATGGCAGCTTTGGTTGCTGTCATGATCATGGTTTCGATCAGTACCTTCGATTGGGGATCAGTCAAAAATATTCGCCGTAACCCAACCACAAGTACTGTGGTGATGCTGGCAACCGTGGTAGTGGTAGTGGCTACCCATAACTTGGCGATTGGCGTATTGGTGGGTGTTTTACTGTCGGCATTATTTTTGGCACAAAAACTTGAAAATGATGTACATATTGAAACCTCCCGTACAGACAACATTCGCCACTATGATGTACGCGGTCAACTCTTTTTTAGTTCATCAGAGCGCTTTGCACATGCATTTGATTTTTCTGAGGATGTTATGCATGTGGTGATTGATTTGACCCATGCACATATCTGGGATGTCACCACCGTGGCAACATTAGACAGCATTGTAGATAAATTCAAGAAAAATGGCGTTTTGGTGAGCGTAAGAGGTTTAAACGAAGCCAGCTCGATCATGATTGAACAATATGGTACCCACTCGAAGATATAAATACGTCGAAAATCATCCATGCAGGATTAAATCTGCATGGATGATCATGCATTTAAAACTGATAACCAAAGCGCAATAAAACATTGCGTGGCGTACCCGGTAATTCAGCCGAACGCCAGTACTGCTTGTCGGTTACATTGTTTACTGCAAGCGTCACGTTCCAAGGTGCAAAGCTGTAGCCAATTGCTGCATCGAGTCGTGCAAAGCCATTGATATGTACAGGCGTGCTGTTTAAATTACCATTTTGGTAAGCGTAAAACGAACCTTGATAAGTTACTCCTGTCTCAAAATAAAGTTTTTCAGTTGGCAAATAACGAACAAATAGATTTGCTGTGTTTTTAGAGACTTTATCTAGAGGATTATTCTCTGTCAGCGGATATTGAATATTTTCTTTTACCTTTGCATCGGTATAGCCATAACCACCGCGGATAAACACGTTATCACGTAATCGGCCAATAAAGCTAAATTCTGCTCCACGTGCCTCATGCTCGCCTGCAACAGCCCACAGATCAGGGTTGTTAATGGCATCGGGTTGATAGCGAATATTGTGTTTACGAATATCATAAATCGAAAATTGCGTGCTCAAACGCTGATCAAGCCAGTCACTTTTAATTCCAACCTCAAATTGATCGTTGTATTGAGGCTCGGCATTGACCACAGTACTCGAAACAGCGTTCACACCTGTTGAACCACCAAATGGTGCAAAACTACGGCTATACGACGTATAAATACTATGTGCATCGAGAGGCTGCCAAACTAAACCGATATTTGGACTAAACGTGCCTTCAGATTTTGAATAGTATTCATCTACGGCCAGCTTGTTTCTGATTTTGACCTGTGTAGATGAATCATAGATATCGTATCGGGCACCGAGCATCAGTTGTAACGAAGCGTTTAAGCGAATCAAATCTTGGGCAAAAAACCCTAAATTTAATGCTTCACTATAATTCTGAGTGGTGATCTGAGCATTTGCACGATCAAAAGTTTCAATGGTATCACCCGTGTACGGGTTGAAATACCCATATAACTGTGTACTGCCACTCGAATAATTCCCCAGTCTTGGCTCACGTGTCTCTTTAGTAACATCGGCCCCTAAAAGTACACGATGTTCGAAACGCCCAGTATTAAACACACCTGTTAAGTCAAAAGTATTGGTGATGGTTTTATTGGTGGTCTGTTGCCATGCATAGCTTTGACGAATGTAGCCCGGATACAAACATGTCGCGCTTTTTGTGGCGCAGTAAGTTCCACCAAAATAATTATCAAAATCTTGGGACGCTTCGCGGTAACTTAAAGCCCAATGAAAGTTCCAATTGGTCGCATATTGATATTTCAAATCAGTGCGAATCAAGTGTAATTCATCATCGATATAATCACCATCGTGCGCAAAACCTTGCTTAATTGAAGGATACACACCACTTTTTGCCAAATCAAAATAAGATGGGCCGCGGTCTGGAATCCGATGCAATTTGTCGTAGGTATATTGAGTGGTCCAAATGACTGTCTGGTCATCATTACGATAAGTCACACTGGGTGAGGCCATCACCTGCCGTTGCTGAATTCCGCGCCTAAAGCTGTCTGTTTCACCATATTCACTGGTTAGGCGTACCGCCCAGTTTTGATCAATCGCCTGATTTAAATCAATCGTTGTTCCGCGGTTGTTCCAAGAGCCGAGGTAGCCACCTACCGTACTTTTCGAATCGAAGTTGGCATATTTGCTGACCATATTGATCACACCACCTCCACCACTACGACCGTAAAGTACCGAAGCTGGGCCTTTTAAAATTTCAATTCGTTCAATATTGGCCGTACTACGACGAATTTGCCCGCTGTCACGGATACCGTCTCGATATATATCGCTGGTGTCGGCGTTGAATCCTCTAAGCACAATCCCATCACCGCGTGTATCATAATTGGTGGTCACACCCGGTGTACCTTGTAACATCACACTTAAATCATTGGCACCATAAATCTTATACTTTTGCACATCAATGGTATCAATGGTCTGAGGTATATCTTTCTTATCTAGACCATTTCGTGTCACATTGGCTTGAGCATAATCCACATAGCTTTTGATCGGGTCAAGCTCGCTCATCGCTTCCAACGTCAGAGTTGGCATCACGGCAGTCGAATTTTTAACATCGTCATTTTGATTGGCAAAGGCGTATTGTGTTTGCACAATCATAAGACTAAGCAAGCTCAATCTGAAGGCTGTGGTTCCTGGCTGTTTAAAAAAACGTTTCTGAATCATCGACGCAATATCCAAAGTGGGGATACAAAGCGCAAATATTAATAAAAAACATTCCCATTTGCATTACTTTTTTTATACAATTTCTTAAATTTTACTTACAAAGCAGTCTTATATTACTTATTTGGTTTTATACCTAGAATTCGAATTTAAATCATTTACATACCATTTATTTGTTTAAATATATATTTAAAGTCTATCCATTCATTACAGATCTCGATTTATATATGTATAGAAATACATCAAAATATATATTTCAAATAAATCTTTCATTTTAATTAAATTAAAAAAAATAAAAAAAGAAGCTTTTTGCAATTTTCTTTTCTTCTATTTTTATTATAAATATAAGCCTTAAAAACTTTATGACTTGATAATTAATTTAAAAGTTAAAACACGGTTAACGATTTAAGGAACCTATTTAGATGAATATTATTTTGATCGATCTAAGCCAGTCTCCCTCGAAAAACTTGGGATTAAAAACGATTGGCACTTCTCCTCAAGTAGGCGAATGGATTGAACTAGATCACGATAAGAGCTCCGCCATCTACGAAATTTTAACTATTGTGCATAAAGTAGATCGTACACCCGAAGTTTATGTACGCTATTTAGGCCACCTTCCCGAATTAATTCGCCAGCGTTTCTCTGTCGGTCAGAGCTTTAGTCTAGAAAGATGGGACAAATGCTTTAATTAAATCTAGAAAATCCAATGCGCATTAAACTGCGCATTGAGTTTAAAAATCTTCAAAGATAACGTCAATAACGAGCATGCTAAATTGCAGACACTTTAGATACTTAAGTTATTTTTTCAGCGTATCTACACGATTATAAATATTATCATTGCTTATCTTAACAATTTGAATTTGGTCATTATTTTAATAAAAAACTGATAGCATTCAGGTTAAACAAAAGAAGATGAAAAGAATTCAAAAAGATATTTCAAATCATTTTTCTCAGTTTATCTTATTGTAATTGGTCTTGTGGTTATTTGTATTTGATTTTATTATAAAATTAAAGGGAGATGATGCTTGGATTGTCCATCTGAGCTTAATCACTCTTTCGCACATTACATAACAATTACGCATAACATAGGAATAAACATTATGAGTTACCAACATATCTTAGTTCCCGTTGACGGCTCTGAAATTTCTTTAGCAGCTTTCGAACATGCTGCATCGCTCGCCAAAGCTTTTGGTAGCAAATTGACTGCAATTAGCTTATTGGCTGAGGATCCGTTTAGCGGTGTCGATTTTTACTATGTATCCCCGATTATGAAAGACTATTTCATTGAAGCACAGGCAAAAGCACAAGAAACCTTGGCACATGTAAAAAGCACTGCGACTGTACATGGTATTGAGGTCGAAACACAGATCGTAAAAGGTGAAGTGTCTGCTGAAGGTATCATTAAGGCTGCTGAAGATTTGAAGATTGATTTGATTGTGATGGGCTCACACGGTCGTAAAGGTGTTCAAAAATTTTTCTTAGGTAGCTTTGCTCAAGATGTGCTAGGGAACACTGAACTTCCTGTTTTAATTGTAAAAAAATAGACTATATTTGGCTCTGCTCATCATTAATGTGTCAGAGCCGAATTTTTTAACTCGAATTAATTAATTTTAATGCACTTCAATCAAACGATTGAACGCTACGATTACCCGCTTTGCAAAGAATACGATAACATAGTAGCTTCTACAGCATTAGTATTTAAGGCGAGCGATCATGTCACTTCGTAAAGGCATATACCAGCATTATAAAGGTCAGCTTTACCAAGTTTTGCATGTTGCAAAACACAGCGAGACTGAAGAAGAATTGGTGATTTATCAGTGTTTATACGGAGATTACTCCATTTGGGCGCGCCCGCTCACCATGTTTATTGAAACCGTAGAACACGACAACGAAATCAAGCCACGCTTTCAGTTTTTACATTGTGTAGACTAACGCTGGCTTATAAAATCGAAAGTCGATTAAAGTGTAAGTCAAATTCAATATACTTGTGAATAAAAGCTGCTTTATCGGTCGCACGTAATAAATTGTCATAGATAAATACAGGTACAGGATGGTATAAGGCCCCTGTACCATTCTCATAAAAAATTTTAAGATGGCGTGATATTGCATCGTATTGCCATGACTTAACACTCACCAGTTGCTGCATATAAGCTCCTTTTTCATACAAAAAGATCACTTTTTAGGCATCTTTTATTCTTTTGACATTACAAGAATCTGAATCGCGCACAAAGAGAATATTTGTAAAGTGAATGAGCTGTTAAATAAAATTTTGCTGACTAAAAGTCACCTTTATTCAAAAAACCGATTGTATTGATAAAAACATACCGTTTCCCCTATCAATGCATTTATCTTATGCTTCTCAACAAGTTAAATTATTTACTCCTTTGGAGCTGTTAGGCATGTTAGACCAAAATATCAAGACTCAACTTAAAACTTACCTAGAACGTTTAGAAAGCCCAATCGAACTGGTTGCTGCACTCGATGATTCAGATAAAGCCGCAAAGATCAAAGAACTGGTGACTGAAATCGCAGAACTCTCTGATCGCGTGACCGCTCGCTTTGATGGCCAGAATCCACGCCGTCCAAGCTTTGGTATTGCCAAAGCGGGTGAACAGCCACGTGTGTTTTTTGCTGGCTTGCCAATGGGCCATGAGTTCACCTCATTGATTCTGGCGTTGCTACAGGTATCAGGCTATGCCCCTAAAGTTGCGCCTGAGCTTTTAGAGCAGATTAAAGGCTTGCAGGTGAGCGATCATTTTGATGTATTTGTGTCGTTAAGCTGCCATAACTGTCCAGATGTCGTACAGGCCCTCAACCTGATTGCCATTTATAACCCGAATGCAACAGCCACCATGATTGACGGTGCCTTCTTCCAGGATGAGGTTGAAGAACGCAAGATCATGGCTGTGCCGATGGTGTTCCAAAACGGTCAGCATATTGGTCAGGGCCGTATGACGCTTGAAGAGATTGTGGCTAAACTCGACAATAATTCGGCTGAAAAAGACGCTGCGGCTATCAATGCCAAAGCTGCCTTTGATGTGCTGGTGGTCGGTGCTGGCCCTGCGGGCGGTACTTCAGCGATTTATGCTGCACGTAAAGGGATTCGTACTGGTATGATCGCAGAGCGCTTTGGCGGTCAAGTCATGGACACCATGGATATTGAAAACTTTACCTCGGTGCAAAAAACCTTGGGGCCGAAGTTTGCTACCGATATGGAAGCACATATTCGTGAATACGATGTCGATATCATGAACTTGCAGCGTGTGAGCAAAATTACTGGTGCAGACCAAACTGCAAATGGTCTGGTACATCTCGAGCTTGAAAATGGCGCTACAGTTGAATCGAAAACCGTCATTCTTTCTACTGGCGCACGCTGGAGAAAAATGAATGTTCCGGGTGAGGATGAATATGCCACCCGTGGTGTTGCATACTGCCCACACTGTGACGGTCCGCTGTTTAAAGGCAAGAAAGTAGCGGTGATTGGTGGCGGTAACTCGGGTGTTGAAGCTGCGATTGATCTGGCTGGGATTGTTGAGCATGTGACGCTGATTGAGTTTGATACCAAACTTCGTGCCGATCAGGTATTACAAGACAAGCTGAACAGTTTGAGCAATGCCACCGTGATCACGCATGCTTTATCCACTGAAGTGGTGGGAGACGGCAGTCAGGTGACGGGTCTGAAATATAAAGACCGCGCCACCGATACCGAGCATACGCTTGAGCTGTCTGGTATTTTTGTACAGATTGGATTGTTGCCCAACACCGATTTCTTAAAAGGCACAGTCGATTTAAATGCCCGCGGTGAGATCATCATTGATGAGCGTAACGAAACCAATGTGAAGGGTGTATTTGCTGCGGGTGACTGCACCACGGTACCGTACAAGCAGATCATTATTGCAACAGGTGAAGGGGCCAAAGCTGCATTGTCTGCCTTTGATTATATTATTCGCAATGGTTAATACCTTAGCGCTAATGTAGTTTCACCTTTTTATAAGGCTTATCTTCCCCGATGGATAAGCCTTTTTTTTTATTGCATTTTTAAACATTTTAATTACAAATTTAAATCAGTAAAGACGTGAATTTTTAGCATAATAAATCAACTTCGATATCAATCGGATGCCTCACAAAAAGGAAATAGACAATGAAAAAACTGATGATGATTGCAAGCTTGGCGGCCGCTGTGGCACTGGTGGGTTGTAGTAAAGAAAAAGCACCTGAGACAGGTGCAACCACAGGCCAACACTTGGAGAATGCAGCAACTCAAGCAGGTCATGACATTAAAGATGCTTCACACAGCGCGGCTCAGAAAATTGAGTCGGCTACAGACAACGCTGCAGCTAAAATCGATGCTGCTGCCGATAAAGCAGCTGCTTCAACTGAAAATGCTGCTCAAAAAGCTGAAGCTGCAACACGTGATGCCACTCATGATGCCGCTGCACATGTTGAGAAAGCAGCGAAAGATGTGAAAGAAGACAGTAAATAAAAATAAAAAAATCCCACAATAATGTGGGATTTTTTATATGAGCATTATGCTTCTGGAGCTGGACTATGTTGCTCGATTAATGGTTTTAACTCACCATTTTGGAACATTTCGAGCATGATGTCGCTACCACCAACAAGTTCGCCATTGACCCACAATTGAGGGAATGTCGGCCAGTTTGCAATGCCCGGCAATGTTGCACGAATATCTGGATTTTCGAGAATATTGACATAAGCAAATGGGCGCCCAATTTGACTCAGCGCTTCAACTGCACGCGCAGAAAAACCACACTGTGGAAATTGTGGCGTACCTTTCATGTAGAGTAACACTGCATGTTTAGCAATTTGATCACGAATTAACGCTTCTGTATCACGCGCTTGTTCAGTCATAGATAAATCCTCAACTATTCTCAGGGCATTATACCTAAAAGTATACAATCCGTGTGCCTGATCCTAAGATTTCTCGCTTAATTTTCGTTTTATACTTTCTTTCCTGAAGAGTTTTTGCTTATATACCCTTTTTAATTCACTTCTTTTCACAGATAAGAGTACGATATGAATCACATCACCCTCGCCCCTGTACAACCTGATCAACCCACTCATTTGATGGCGACCTATGGCCGCCAAGCGATCAGTTTTGTGCGCGGCCGAGGATCTTATCTTTATACGGAAGATGGAACCGAGTATCTCGATGCCTTAACCGGGATTGCGGTCTGTGGACTGGGTCATGCACACCCTGTCATTGCCGAGGCGATCGCCGAACAGGCCACGACGTTGGTACATACCAGTAATATCTTTGAAATTCCATGGCAAACGGCAGCAGCTCAAAAGCTGGCTGAAGTTTCAGGCATGCACGAAATTTTCTTTTCAAACAGTGGTGCCGAGTCCAACGAAGGCGCAATCAAGATTGCGCGTAAGTTTGGCGCACAGCAAGGGATTCGCCAGCCTAAAATTATTGTGGCTGAAAAATCATTTCATGGCCGTACGCTCGCCACTTTATCTGCAACGGGCAACAGTAAAGTACAAGAAGGCTTTTATCCGTTGGTAGAAGGCTTTATACGCGTTCCTTTTGGTGATGTTGAAGCGATTCAAGAAGCAGCACTCCACCACCCCGATATCGTGGCTATTTTAATTGAACCGATTCAAGGCGAAGGCGGTATTAATACTGCACCTCAAGGTTTTAGCTATCTTGAAGAAGTGCGTGCATTGTGCAATCAACACAATTGGTTGATGATGCTAGACGAGATTCAAACTGGAAACGGCCGTACAGGAAAGTACTTTGCTTACCAGCACACCAATATTATTCCCGATGTCCTCACAACCGCCAAAGGCTTAGGTAATGGCTTTCCAGTGGGTGCTGTGATGACGCAAGGCAAAGCTGTTGGTCTGCTTGGGCCAGGTAGCCATGGTTCGACATATGGTGGAACGGTGTTGGGTTCACGCGTGGTTTACACCGTAATTGATACCATTCAAAAAGAGCATGTCATTGAAAATGCGGAAAAAGTGGGCAGTTATATTGTTGAACAGTTACGCGAACGTCTCGGAGAGTTTTCAGTTCAGGTGCGTGGCTTCGGTATGATGATTGGGATTGAATTACCTATGCCATGTGCAGATATCGTGCATAGTGCACGTAACAATTATAAGCTAATTGTCAATGTGACCGCAGGAAACGTCGTCCGTTTACTTCCACCACTGAATATGACGTTTAAACAAGCCGATGACCTTTTGGCGCGCTTAGTACCGGCCATTACAGATTTTATCAAGGCCTAAATTAAATTAATCAAAAAAAGCCGCATCAGCGGCTTTTTTTATTCTGCACTTAGCATGCTTCTAACAAATTACGACCGCCTGGAAGTTGGCCAAAATATTGTTTGAGGGCATCTAGGCAACGATGAATTTTCATCGGTTGCTGTTCGCGCTTTTGAGTCAGTGCATACAAATTAAATGCGGGCAGGTTCCAATCGGGTAATACCTCGACAAGCGAGCCATTGATCAATTCTTTTTGAACATCCAAATACAGTATTCTGGCAACGCCGTGGCCTTGCTGGCATAGCGCTTTGGCGATAAATACGTTATTTGTTTGCAAACGATTTTTCATCTGAAGATCGACGCGTTCACCACTTGATGCGTGTTGAAACGAAAAATCTTGATAGCCATTCATCAGATTAATTGGAATCAGATCATGATTCGCCAAATCTTCTGGGCGCGAAATTGGAGCCGATTGGTTTAAATAACTTGGCGAAGCGACCAATACTTGATCGACACGCGCCATCGGAATGACATTTAAACTCTGATCGTCTATACGTTGGCTCATCCGAATGGCTATATCAATCCGCCCTTCAATAAGATCTATATACCGATGATCAGCTTCAAAATGAACGGACAATCCGCGATGAGCAGACATCCAATGTGACAATGCAGGAATTACGTGGAATGCACCTAACTCTGGTGTCGTCGCAATGCGAAGATCCCCGATTAAATCATCCCTTAATTCGTTGATCCGAATTTTTCCACGCTCTGCAGCAGCGAGCATTTCTTGACAACTGTGGAAAAAAGCTTGTCCAGCCTCCGTTAAGCTTAACTTTCGGGTAGAGCGATGTAGCAGTGTAACATCCATCTCTTGCTCTAGTGACCGAATTTGCTGACTGACGGCACTGGTGGTGATCCCCAAATTTCGGGCTGCACCACTGAACGAACTTTTCTCTACAACACAAGCAAATACTCCCATTGCTCGAAGTTGATCTAACATAAATTTCCCTCTGAACTTATGAGATGCTCCTTATCTAAATATGATAAAAGCAACTCGTTGTATTATACGGAGAAATCTATGCTTTGCATTATCTAATTCATAATTCCTATTAATTAATTGGGATAATGTTGGCAGGATTAATCGGTTTACCATCTAAACGCACCTGAAACTCAAGCATCACGCGGTTTGTACCTGAAGATCCCATTTCAGCAATTTTTTGACCGGCCGTTACATTATCTCCGCTTTTTACGAGCATCTTGCTGTTATGTGCATACGCTGTAATATAGCCATCGACATGTTTAACAAGCACCAAGTTTCCATATTCTTTTAAGCCATCTGCCGCATATACTACCTGACCGTTTGCTGCTGCGAAGACTGGATCACCTTGGTTTCCACCATAGCGTATCCCTTTGATATTACTTGCCAAATTAAAGCTTTGAATGACTGGACCATTCGATGGTTTCATCCAGCGCAAAGTACTTGGTACGGGCGAAACAGGAACAACTGGCGCTGGTACAGTATTTACAGGCGCAGTAGTTCTTGGTGGAGTGGTTTGCGCCGTTGTGTTTGGTAAATTAATACTCTGGCGTTGAATAGGTGCAGATTGAACCATTGGCTGAGTAGTCACAGAGCGACGGCTTGCCGAGCCTTTCAAACGTAAAGATTGGTTTACATAAATGCGATATGGCGGCGCAATATCATTGAGCTCTGCCACATTTAAATAATTTAAACCATAACGTGCGGCAATCCCGCTTAATGTATCACCTGAACGCACCGTATAGTAATCTGGCGCACTCGTATATCTAACTTGCTTATTTATCTGAGGTTTTGAGGCGCATCCGGTGATTGCAAGTGTACCAGCAACCGCAGCAGACAACATTATTGTTTTGATGAAAGTATGGACCGAAGCATTAAAATCCCGTTGTTGTCGAAGCAATTGCATTTATCTCCCTCTCGAATCAAGCAACACTAACAAATCGTTGCACTAAGATTACCAAAAAAGGATGAAGAAACGAGTCTCTTCACCTTTTTTTCACAAAGTTACAACACTTACAGCGCCATCAGTTATAGCTCTAGCCTATATATGTTTGTAAGTCTTCTAAAATATTATAATTGGTTGCATCCATCTGAATCGGGGTAATGCTGACATAACCATTGGCGACTGCAAAGAAATCTGACTGGATATGTGACGGCGTTTTTCTTGGATCTGTAACGGCCTCCCCAGCAAGCCCGATCCAATAAACCTGACGTCCACGCGGATCGACATGACTGGTAATTGGCTTGGCTTGACCACGTAGCCCCTGATAGGTGACTTTTTCGCCTTTTAGCTCAGGCACGTCTGGAATATTGATATTGAGAATATGACGTGCCGGTAAATTTGGCAGTCCTTTTTTAATAAAGTCATGAACCCATTGTGCAGCAACGGCATAGTCGTTGATATTTTCATAAGAACGCACATTACTGCCTGCCAGAGACACCGCAATCGCTGGCTGCTTCATTAAGCGTCCTTCAAATGCAGCACCCACCGTACCCGAGTACAGTACATCGTCACCTAAATTGGCGCCGCTGTTAATTCCGCTCACGACCAGATCAAACTCAAAATCAAACAAGCCGTTCATTGACAGATATACACAGTCGGCAGGAGTACCGTTGACCGCCCAGACATCTTGTGCAATTTGAATCGGACGCAGTGGTCGATCAAGCGTTAAGGCACTCGAGTAGCCACTGCGCTCACTTTCTGGTGCCACGATGACCACCCGCCCCAGCGGACGTAATGCTTTGGCTAATGCTTGAATTCCGGGAGCAAACACACCGTCGTCATTGGCTATTAAAATATTCACTTCAAGCAGACTCTATCTAATCAACGAAAACAAGGCTCCGATTATATCGCCATGTTCTTATCAATATTCAAGCCCCAAAGCGATGCACTGCGCAAAAATCATGCTGATTTTTAAGATGATTATGTACTCTTTTCACCTGTATGATTTTTCGATAAACCAACATCAAATATACATTTTTGACTTTTATTCTTTTCAGATCACGGTACTCTAGTGAAATTACTGTATTTTAGATGTGATTTAGGTCAACAATGAAAAAATCGATTGCTTTACGTATTTCCTCCGCTTTGCTTGTTGTATCGAGTGCCCTATTACCCGTGGTTCACGCTGCCGATGCGAAAGATATGTCTGAAAATATTGAAGTGACACCGCAAGAAGGCATTACGCAAGAAGAGCTCGCAGCAATCCGTGTACTGCATGAAATTTGCCCAAAATTGGTTGCACAAGACAAAGCTGCATTTGAATCTGGCTACTCACGTTTGGTTAAAGACTATATGCCAAACGAAAGTAATCCAGATGAGGCATTAGAAAAACTCAGCAAACAAAAAAATTTCCAGAAGTTTTTAAAAGAAGCGCGTGCTGATGCCAAAAAGGCGGGTGATGAGCAAAATCGTGCTGTTTGCGAAGATGTAAAAGCATATAAGTCATAATTTAATCGTATTTACAATACTGTGTGAAATAAGCCGACTTTCCCGTAGAAGTCGGCTTTGCTTTATCCTAAAATGCTAGGCTCTTCTGCTTTACTCAAGATATTGGACCAACTAGAAATGACTCTAAAAAGCGCCCTTGCTGCACTCGTTCTTTTACCCTCATTTTCCTATGCAGCAACTGTGTTATCCACACCACCAGAATTAAATAACAAATCCTATGTCCTGATGGATTATGAAACCGGTCAAATTCTTGCATCTAAAAATGAAAATGAGCATCTTGCACCGGCTTCAATGACCAAAATGATGACCAGTTACATCATTGAGCAGAAGCTTTTAAAAGGCGAATTAACCGAAGGCGAACAGGTTCGTATGAATGAATCTGCATGGTGCCGCGGAAGTAGTTCAGAATCGTGTATGTATGTACCATTAAATGGCACGGCAACAGTCCTTGAAATGTTGCGTGGTATTATTGTGCAATCGGGTAATGATGCTTCTAAAGCCATGGCAGAGCATGTGGCAGGCAATGAAGGTACATTTGCCCACATGATGAACCAAGAAGCCAAACGTTTAGGTATGGTGAATACCCACTTTATGAACTCGACTGGCTTGCCGGCAGAAGGTCATTATTCATCTGCCAAAGATATGGCACTGCTTGCACAGCACATCATTAAAGACAGTTCAAAGTACTACCCAATTTATTCAGAAAAAGAATTCACCTTTAACGGTATTAAGCAAGGTAACCGTAATGCATTGCTATACACCGACCCTAGCGTAGACGGTTTAAAAACTGGACACACCTCGGAAGCAGGTTACTGCCTCACCACATCGAGTAAACGTGGGCCAATGCGCTTGATTTCAGTTATTTTTGGAACCAATAGTGTTAATGAGCGTGCCAACCAAACCCGTACCCTTTTAGCGTGGGGCTTTTCAAACTTTGAAACGGTAAACGTTCAACCTGCAAATCAAGTGCTTGCCAAGGCCAAAGTATGGTTTGGTAAAGAAAATGAAGTGCAGATTGGTTTGGCAGAAAACTTCAATGTCACTATGCCAAAAGGTCAGGCAGACAACATTAAAACCCAATTGGTTGTACAACCAAAATTGAATGCACCGCTACAAAAAGGTCAGGTTGTGGGCAAATTAGTTGCTACGCTTGATGGTAAAGTGATTGCAGAAAAACCATTGGTGGCACTAAAACCAGTCGAAGAAGCGGGCTTTTTCTCGCGTTTGATCGACCATATTAAGCAGTTTTTTAGCAACCTGTTTTAATTGGTTGTAATAAAAATGAAGGCATTCTTGTTTTAAACATGAATGCCTTTTTTCTTTTATACTGTATAAAACTTAACGATATTGATCACTAATGAAAAAAAATATACGTCCTTATCTCGAACATCAACCTAAAATCGACTCAAGCTGTTACGTCGATGAAATGTCGGTTGTGATTGGTGATGTTCAACTGGCTGAACATGCGTCGGTCTGGCCATTTGCTGTGATTCGGGGCGATGTGAATCAGATTCGGATTGGTCGCAACAGTAATGTACAAGATCACTGCATGCTGCACGTAAGCCATAAAAATGAGACCAAGCCAAATGGTTCCCCCCTAACCATTGGTGAAGACGTTACCATTGGCCATCATGTAACCTTGCATGGCTGTACCATCGGAAATCGTGTTTTGGTTGGAATTAATACCGTGATTTTAGATGACGCGATGATTGAAGATGATGTCATGATTGGTGCAGGAAGCTTGGTTCCACCACGTAAACGACTTGAAAGTGGTTATTTGTATGTGGGTAGCCCTGTGGTTCAAGTGCGTCCATTAACCGAAAAAGAAAAAGCATTTTTGCCTTATTCGGCACAGCATTATGTGAAGGTTAAAAATAACTATTTAAATCAATTAGAAGCCTAAGATATCACCCCAAGATTGACGCTTAAAATCTTGGGGTGATGTTTGCTTAAGGACGAGCCGGCATATAAGTCTGAATAAAGTTCACTGCATCGGCGTTTTTATCGACGATCGCTTGGGTATGTGTAGCACCTGGTACGGTGAGTAACTGCACATTAGTTCCCTGTGCTTTCATGGCGTTATAGAGCGCGAGCGTAACAGGATACGGCACACTCATATCTGCGGTTCCCTGAATAATCATGATCGGTTTATCAATCTTTTTTGTGCCCGGCTGACTTGCCGCCAAGAATGATTTGATTTGCGCACTGGCTTCAAATTTCTGTTGATTTAATCCAGGATAATCCAGAAGCTTTCTACTTGGATTGTCACTTAAAAACTTAACAATATCTTGAGCAAATCGATAGCGTAGACTGTCTTGTGGCGCATTCACCGGATCTGTACTGTCAAGACACAATCCGTTTTCACCCGTACTTCCTTCTGCCATTTCAGCAATCAGTTGTGAGCGCGTATCAGTAAAGATTTCTCTGTAGTTGAAACTTGGATCGGATGCCTTAATTCCGACTGCAGCAAATGCAGCATAGGTCAGTAAAGTTGCATAAGCCCCAATAGAGCCATTTTCTGCACGATAGGCCAAACTTGCACCGGCATCTAATTCTTTTTGTTCGGCAGCCGCAAGTGCAGCTGGTGCAACACTAAAAATAATCTGACTCAAACTCGATGCAGGTGCGCCTGCCACAGCGCCCTTAAAGTTCGCATCACTATTGGCAAATTCAGCTGTTCCCAATGATGCTTGGCCACCTTGTGACTGACCAATCGACATCCATTGTTTACTAAGCTTGCTGCCATAATGCTCTTGTGCCGCTTTCACAGCCGCAATTGCAGAACGTGCTTCACTTTCAAGATGCAAATAAGGATGTATCCCCGGCGTTCCGAGCCCTTCATAATCTGGTGCCACAATCACGTACCCTGCAGCCAAAAGACTTTTAGCCAATGGATCTTTAAAGCGTGGCCCAAGTAGATTATTGGTAGGTGCACAGCTATCGCCCACACCTAAGGTTCCGTGTTCCCAGACCACAACGCGATAGCCATCTGCCGGCTGCGCAGTTTTCGGGAATAAAACCATTGCGGTTGCATTGACAGCGACATTTCTGACGCTTTGCATTTTATACGTCATGACCGTGATTGAAGCGGCTTCACTTAGTGAATCCTTTGCGTAAGCCGATTCTGATACATATGTAGATGAACCCACGCTATCAGATGAATTGTCATCATCATTACAAGCCGCCAGCATGAATACCGATAAGCATGAAAGTGCAAGCATCCGTTTTTTCAATATTTTTTGCATGATATTATTCCAGTTATTTTAATTTATACCCTAATCCTTAGGGGCTTCATTATAAAATCACATTTTGAACATACTTGAAACATTAATAGAAATTAAATCTGTCTACTCCTTCATGTTTTTGCATTACTCTGTAGTCATTCTAAAGGTTTTAGCAAATGCTGGAGATTCTATATTTAGACTTAAAAGATTGCTTTAACATTATTTTTAATACACCTTGAATGTGAGTTTTGCGTGCTTTTTACCTTAATGGCTCACTGCACCGCGTTATAGCCTAGCCACAAAGGTGCAAATTTTGTAGAATATGCGTTTTAAAATCATGGTGCTGTTTATGACTGCTTGGACACCTCATGTCACCGTTGCCACTGTTGTCGAAAAAAATGGCCGATTCTTATTGGTTGAAGAACACAGCGAAGGCTTCGTACATACCGTGTTTAACCAGCCCGCAGGCCATGTCGAAGCTGGCGAAACGCTCATTGATGCTGCGATTCGCGAGACTTTTGAAGAAACAGCGCATCGAGTGGCAATCGACCATTTACTTGGCATTTACAGCTATACGCCGCCCATGTTTCCAGATCACACCTATTATCGATTTTGTTTTTTGGCGCATGTGCTCGATGTCGATACAGAAGCACAACTCGACACCGATATCGTCGCTGCCGTCTGGATGACGCCGGATGAGCTTGAAATTTCGGCACGTGCTCGAAGCCCGCTGGTTTTAAAAGCCATTCAAGATGCCTTGGCTGGAAAGAAATATCCTTTATCGCTCGTATATGAGCATCCCTTCGCTTCTCCCCTCACTTCTCAATTGGATGCCTAGTCCTATGCAACAACGTGTCATCGTCGGTATGTCTGGTGGTGTAGATTCATCTGTTTCTGCTGCACTTTTACTTCAACAGGGTTATCAGGTTGAAGGTCTTTTCATGAAAAACTGGGAAGAAGATGATGGAACCGAGTATTGCACGGCACTAGAAGATTTGGCTGATGCTCAGGCTGTAGCCGACAAAATTGGGATCAAGCTACATACTGCAAATTTTGCAATGGAATATTGGGACCGCGTATTTGAACACTTTTTAGCAGAATATGCTGCTGGGCGTACGCCTAACCCGGATATTTTGTGCAATAAAGAAATCAAGTTTCGTGCATTTTTAGATCACGCCATGACACTCGGTGCAGATTTTATTGCAACAGGCCACTATGCACGCCGTAGTTCAAGTATGCAAAACTCACGTGGTGAAACGTATGCACCATTATTGCGTGGTGTAGACAACAATAAAGATCAGACCTATTTCTTGCATGCTGTACATGGTCGCGAAATTAACAAAACTTTGTTCCCTGTAGGTGAAATCGAAAAGCCTGAAGTTCGCAAGATCGCTGAACAGTTGGATTTAGCCACCGCTAAGAAAAAAGATTCGACGGGTATCTGCTTTATTGGTGAACGCCGATTCAATGATTTCTTAAAGCAATATCTGCCAGCTCAGCCGGGTAAAATTGTACTCGATAATGGTAAAGACGTTGGTGAACATCATGGCTTGATGTACTATACGCTGGGTCAGCGTGGCGGTATTGGCTTGGGTGGCATGAAAGGCGCAAACGAAGGTGCGTGGTTTGTATTGCATAAAGATCTAGAAAATAACCGTTTGGTGGTTGGTCAAGGTCATGAACATCCTCTGATGCAAAGCACTATGCTTTGGAGTGAAAATATTGATTGGGTGGCCGGTGAACAGGAAATTCCCGCTACAGGTTTCCGATGTACTGCAAAAACTCGCTACCGTCAGCCAGATCAAGCGTGTACAATTTACCGTGATGAACACAACGAAAACCGTATAAGAGTTGAGTTTGACCAACCGCAACGCGCCGTTACACCGGGTCAAAGTGTTGTTTTTTATTCGGATGAAATTTGTTTGGGTGGTGGTGTAATCCTCAATACCAACGCCCCAAAACCTGATTTTATATAAAGGGATCTTAGGCATGGTTGATACCCCTTTTCAACAGCCTCAATCATTGAATGTTCGTCAGAACCGTGCGTTAGCGTTGGCGGGTGTCTTTCAAGCCACCCAGCTGACCCATATGACCGCCATGACCGGACAGCAAAGTATTGGGGAAAGCGGGAATTTTTATTTTGAGCAACTCATTAAAGCCAGCCTAAATATCCGACCTGCGGTGAACTCCTCAACACAAACACTGGACTTTTTCAATCAACTCGGCGATATCGCTCTTGGCCTCAAAACGCTTGAAAGCAGTATCAACCAACCATTTAGTCCCACGCCAAAAACAAAAATCCCCAAAATGCCAAGCGCCAAGCTACCTATGTCGTATGCCATGGCGCTGCTTCATCTTGAAAAAAAGGTGTATAGCAATCCCGAATATGTGGCAATTATTGAAAAATCACAGCAAAAAATTCTCAAGCAATTGTCTTTTTTTGATCATAACTACTTACACTCCAGCATTATTGCAAATCTTGCTCAAGCCTATGTCGATACCGCAGGTCAGATTAACCCGCGGATTTTGGTACGCGGCAATGCAGAAGCATTTAAAGATGCCAATCATACCAATCGCATTCGTGCCTGCTTGTTTACCGGCTTGCAACTTGCACATCTGTGGCGCCAGCTCGGTGGTAGTTCATGGAACATGATTTTTAGCAAACGTAAATTGCTTCAAGATATTCAAACTCTCGCTCGCTTACAGTATCAAATGGTCTAGATCTGATGCTGCTGCGATTTTCGTTTTACGTCAATTCCCTGTTTAAGGAATCTCTATGAACGCTTTAACTGCCCTCTCTCCATTAGACGGACGTTATGCCAGCAAATGTGATGCTTTGCGCCCTTTTCTTTCTGAGTTTGGTTTGATTCATGCTCGTGTGACAGTTGAAGTTCGCTGGTTACAAGCCCTTGCGAACCACGCCGAAATCATTGAGATTGCTCCTTTTTCAGCTCAAACCAATGCAGCACTCGACGCAATCGTTGCAGATTTTTCTGAAGATGATGCGAACCGCATTAAAGAAATCGAACGTACCACCAACCACGATGTGAAAGCAGTTGAGTATTTCTTGAAAGAAAAAATTGCAAATATCGATGAACTCAAAAATGCAGGTGAATTCATTCACTTTGCATGTACTTCTGAAGACATCAATAACTTGTCACATGCTTTAATGCTTAAAAATGGTCGTGATGTACTTGTGGCGAGCATGAAAGACATCTTAAATGCAATTGCTGCGCTTGCAACCACGCATGCCGAACAGCCAATGTTGTCTCGTACACATGGTCAGACTGCCAGCCCAACCACGCTTGGTAAAGAAATGGCAAACGTGACTTACCGTTTGGCACGTCAGATCAAACAATTTGAAAATGTCGAATTGCTTGGCAAAATCAATGGCGCGGTCGGTAACTACAATGCACACTTGTCGGCGTATCCATCGATTGACTGGGCTGCGCATGCGCAAGCATTTGTTGAATCTTTAGGCTTGAACTTCAACCCGTACACCACGCAAATCGAGCCACACGATTACATGGCCGAATTGTTTGATGCGCTACGTCGTTACAACACCATCTTGATCGATTTTAACCGCGACGTTTGGGGTTACATTTCGTTGGGTTATTTCAAGCAAAAGCTTAAAGATGGCGAAGTAGGTTCTTCAACCATGCCACACAAGGTCAACCCGATTGACTTTGAAAACTCAGAAGGCAACCTTGGTATTGCCAATGCAGTACTGGCACATTTGGGCGAGAAACTTCCAGTGTCACGCTGGCAGCGTGACCTGACCGATTCAACTGTATTACGTAATATGGGTGTCGGTTTTGCTCAAAGCTTAATTGCTTTTGAAGCTTGCTTAAAAGGGATTGGTAAACTAGAACTCAACGCTGCTCGTCTTGCTGAAGATCTAGATCAAGCACAGGAAGTATTGGCTGAGCCAATTCAAACTGTGATGCGCCGTTACAACGTTGAAAAACCATATGAAAAGCTAAAAGCTTTAACACGTGGTCAAGCCATGACACGCGATATGATGGTGAACTTCGTCAATGGTGATGAATTGACTCAAGTACCGAGTGAAGATCGTGCACGTTTGGCTGAAATGACGCCAGCAAGCTATACCGGTAATGCAGCAGATCAAGCAAAACAAATTCATGACCTCATTGCCAAACTCTAAGTTGGTCTTCTAGTCATAAAAAAAGCGGAATTTAAATTCCGCTTTTTTTATTGCGTTCGTGAGTTACTACGCGTTTTTTTTAAAAAATATTATGCGCAAGATTAGAGCTTAGGATCGCGTAGCTGTACCAAATGACCATTGGCTTTGATCAAGGTGTCGGTAAGTTTGGACACTACAGCAGGAATCAGTGTATCTGCAATCTGGGCAGCTTGAAGACCTAATTTTTCACCAAGGGTTGGTTTTTTACGTGTTGTAATCACGAATACATCATGCTGTGGCAACAAGCTCAGTAAATATTCATCTGAGGTTTGCAGCTTGTCGACCAGATTCAGATCAAGAGCATCTTGACCATACCAATGCTCACCCGTTGCAACTTTTTCAACATTGAGCTGTGGACGATACTTTTCTACAAAATGCTTAAATAATGCATGGGTTTGTTGAAGTTCTTGCTCGAATTTGGCTTTTCCTTCAGGGGTGTTTTCACCAAACATGGTCACGGTACGTTTATATTCACCAGCAGTATACAGCTCAAAATCGACGTTATATTCTTTGAGTAATCGATTGAAATTTGGCACCTGAGCCACCACACCAATCGAGCCTAAAATGGCAAAAGGCGCAGAAATAATTTCACTCGCAATACACGCCATCATGTAGCCGCCACTCGCCGCCACTTTATCGACCACGATGGTCAGATGAAAGCCCGCATCACGCAAACGTACCAACTGCGCAGCTGCCAGACCATAACCATGCACCATGCCACCCGGACTTTCTAGACGCAGTACCACACGATCTTTACCCGATTTTGCAGTCGCCAGAATGAGCGTAATTTCTTCACGAAGCTGCTCGACAGCAGAAGCTTGTACATCACCTTTAAAATCGAGTACATACACTTTCTGGTTCTTTTTCTTACGTGCTTTGGCTTCTTTGGCAAGTTGTTGTGTGAGCTGTAACAGCTCAAGTTTAGATGCAGTGGTTTGTGCAATCTTTTTTCGTTGTTCATTTACACGTGCATTTAAATGTGTGACACGTAATTCGGCTGGTAATTTAGGTAAATGAAATAACATAGTTCGGCCATTCTCTAATTGCACATTATTTAGATAAAGATGAGGACATTCTTTAGAAAATTCAATATCTATTTTGAAAACAGTTGAGTTTACGCCCTATTTTTAGGCATAAAAAAAGGCCCGAAGGCCTTCTCTTATACGTTTCATCAACCGAAGCGTCCAGTGATGTAAGCCTCTGTCAATTGATGATCTGGCTGCGTGAAGACTTTTTCAGTTGAGTTCACTTCGATCAAATCACCCAAATGGAAGTAAGCCGTACGGTCTGAAACACGTGCTGCCTGCTGCATCGAGTGGGTAACAATCGCGATAGTGTACTGATGCGAAAGCTCTGAAATCAGTTCTTCAATTTTTGCGGTTGCAATCGGATCTAGTGCCGAACATGGCTCATCCATTAAAATCACATCTGGACTTACCGCAATGGTTCGTGCAATACATAAACGCTGTTGCTGACCACCCGAAAGACCAGTACCCGGCTGATTCAGACGATCTTTCACTTCATCCCACAAACCTGCTTTATGCAAGCTATTTTCAACAATTTCTTCAAGGTCGTATTTATCGCGCGCCAAACCGTGAAGCTTCGGGCCATATGCAACATTTTCAAAAATAGATTTTGGAAATGGGTTTGGCTTTTGAAACACCATACCCACTTGAGCACGAAGCAACACAACATCCAGATTTGGATCATAAATGTCTTGGTTGTCGAGCAACACTTTACCTGTCACTCGGCAACTATCAATCGTGTCATTCATGCGGTTTAAGGTACGCAAAAAGGTCGATTTACCACAGCCCGATGGTCCGATAAAGGCAATCACTTCGTTTTCGTAAACTTCCAGATCGATCCCTTTAATGGCTTCACTTTCGCCATAATATACATGCACATCGCTGGTGCTGATCTTAATGGTTTTGTTTACGTCTTTTTTAGGTGATGTGTTCGGATCGATTGACACAAATGAACCATGACGTTTTTGTGGTGTATCTGTACCAGTAGACTGCATTTGTTCTGAGGTCACTGTCGTATCCTTTTCTACGGGACGGGTTGTATTCATAGTATTCATGATCTGTTCCTCAATTACCAACGCACTTCAAACTTTTTACGTAACCAAATGGCAAGGCTGTTTAAGCCAATCATCATCACCAGCAACACAATAATCGCAGCGGCGGTTCGGCCTTCGAAGAAATTGCGCAGCTCGTTACCCTGCCACAAGAAAATCTGAACCGGAAGCGCAGTAGATTGATCCAGTGGAGAAGTCGGTACACTTGCAACGAAAGCACTCATCCCGATCAATAACAGTGGTGCTGTTTCACCTAAAGCCTGCGCCACACCAATGATGGCACCGGTTAAAATACCAGGAAGCGCCAATGGTAAAACATGATGAAAAACGGTTTGTACTTTTGATGCACCTAGACCAAGTGCAGCCTGACGAATCGAAGGCGGTACCGCTTTTAAAGATGCACGCGTGGTAATAATCACTGTCGGTAAAGTCATTAAACTCAGTACCAAGCCCCCAACCAGCGGCGCAGAAAGTGGTAGATGCATCCAGTTAATAAAGATGGCAGCCCCGAGCAAACCAAATACGATTGAAGGTACCGCAGCTAAGTTGTTGATATTGACTTCGATGGTGTCGGTTAAGATATTTTGTTTAGCAAACTCTTCCAGATAAATCGCACTGGCCACACCAATCGGGATAGAGATAAAAATCACGATCAGCATCATGAACAACGAGCCCATGAATGCACCAGCTAAACCACTCGTTGCAGGAGAGCTACGCGAGTCTGGGTTGGTAAACAAACTGGTATTAAAGGTATGTGACAAAATGCCTTTTGCTTCAAGCTGATCGGCCAACTGTCGAACTTCCGGGCTGAGCTGTTGCTGATCGTCTGGTAAAGAACGGTCAATTTTACCTGTCAGCCAGACATCAATGTTGGCATCGGCCAAGAACTTGATCTCTTCGCGCTTACCCACTAAAGACGGATCTTGAAATACCATATCACGTAGACGATAGGCTTCCGAACTGGTATATAAACTGGTGAGATCATCACGTTTGGCAGCCAAGGCTGGATCTTTCGCAATCATGCCGTTTACGATGAGTGCATCCCAATCGACCATGCCCATTTTGGTTTGCCAATCGATATAACGTTCCTGAAAATGCGCCGGGGTCTCACCTGCTGCTTGAGTAGGCTTAGGGCCAGCATTGATAATCGTCGGATCGAAATAAACCGGAACAGTCACGCTGGTTTGCCAAAATGCAGGCAGACCTTTAGCCAAAATACTGCCGAATAATAAGGCAACAAATAGCAAACCAATGACCACTGCGGATAAGCCGAATATACGAAACGACTTTTCTTTGCGATGACGTTTTGCCAGCGACTTTTGAATTTTACTTTTGCGCTTCGCACGTAATTCGGCGGCAACTTGCGGATCAAATGCATTCTGATCCACTGGTGTAGATGTATTGGATAGACTCATTCGTATTGCTCACGATATTTACGCACGATGTAGAGTGCAATAATGTTGAGACCAAGCGTGATCACAAAAAGGGTTAAACCAAGGGCAAAAGCCACCAAAGCCTGTGGACTTGCAAAGTCGGTATCACCAGTGAGCTGATTCACAATCGTCACCGTAACGGTCGATACAGCTTCAAGCGGATTGATATGCAATAGCGGGCTGTTACCTGCGGCCAATACCACAATCATGGTTTCACCAATCGCACGAGATGCCGCGAGCAAAAATGCACCAATAATACCGGGTAATGCAGCTGGCAAGACCACCTGACGGATGGTTTCCGATTTGGTTGCACCCAAACCTAAAGAGCCATCACGAAGTGCGCGAGGAACTTGGGTAATAATGTCATCTGAAAGTGAAGAAACAAACGGAATGATCATGATACCCATAACGAAACCGGCTGTAAGTGCGCTGGTTGCGGTGATATTCAGGCCAATCATTTCACCTGCTTCTTTAAAGAACGGCCCAATCACCATCAGTGCAAACACACCATATACAATGGTGGGAATACCAGCCAGAATCTCGATGGTCGGTTTAGCCCATGAGCGCAGCGTTGAAGATGCATATTCAGACAAGTAAATCGCAATCATCAGGCCTAGCGGAACAGACACCAATAATGCAATACCACTCACCATGAGGGTACCCCAGAGTAAGGGCAACAGGCCATAACTCCCTTCGGCATTCCCTGATGTGCTAAAGCCCGGATTCCATTCGGTACCAAAGAAGAAATCAAAGGGACTAACAAAACTGAAAAAGCGTAATGCCTCACTAAACATCGACATCACAATGCCCAAAGTGGTTAAAATCGCCACACCTGAACACAGCGCCAAGGTAATGTTAATCACACGCTCGACTTTGTTTCGCGCACGGTAGCTTTGACCGATGCGTTTCTTGGCAAAAAGAAGACCTGCAATAGCAGCACACAACACCACAGCCAGCTTGGCATAAGAGCCAATGGTCTGGAATTTTGCCAGTTGCTGCGCTGCAGCCAGCTCATATGCGGCAGGCTGATCGGTTACCCCAAAACCTGATGCAATGGCTTTTACACGATTGAGCAGCACTTCAACACTGGCTTGATCCATACCTGCATAAATGGATGCAGGCACCTGATTGAGTACAATTTGTTTTAAAAAATGCGGTTCAGCAATATTCCAAACAATTAAAATTAAAAACGCAGGGATACCACACCATAACGCCACCAGCGCACCGTAATAACCCGGGCGTGAGTGCAATAACGCGGAATTATTTCCCTTACCTGCTAGGCTACGGCTTTTAGATAACCCGATTTGATAAGCTATAGCAATCAAAGCCAATAGCACGCCAATCAATAGCAGATTCATGTAATCTCCACCGTTTTTTCAATTTTGATTCTTTGAAAAAACTTTGCTAGAAAAAAGCTGATGGTGTTGTTGAATCACCATCAGCTTTCCAATGTTAAACAAATTACTTAACTGATTTACCTGCTTTAAAGTCCGCCAAGACTTTTGCACGCTCTGAATCAGACATTGAAATCAAACCCGCTTTTTCAAGCTTAGAACCTTTACCCGATGTTTTCTTGTTGATAAAGAACTCAACATATTGTGGTAGGCCTTTGATTGATTTTAAGTGTTCACCTTTTACATAGAAGAACAACGGACGAGAAACTGGGTAACTACCGTTCAAAATGGTCTTTTCAGATGGTGCCACGTTATTTACAGTTGCAACACGAAGCTTGTCACGGTTTTGATCGTAGAAACCTAAACCAAATACACCCACCGCACTTGGTGATGTCTTAAGGCGCGCAAGTGTTTCTGTGTAGTCGCCTGAAATTTCGATCACACGCCCGTCTTTACGGAATGCCGAGCATGCTTTCTTCTGGTCGTCTTTGTCTAACTTTTTGAAATATTCGTATGATTCACAGCCTGCTTCAACCATTTTTTCTTGGAACACTTCACGTGTACCGTGGTTAGACGCTGGAATGACTAAAGTAATCGGTTCGTTTGGAAGCGATTTGTCAATTTGATTCCAACGTGTATACGGGTTTGGAACCAACTGACCATTCGACGGGAGTTTCTCTGCCAATGCAGCGAAAACAAAAGCTGGTTTCAGTTTGTAAGCTGGTTTAGATGAGTTTGATGCAAACACGATACCGTCGTAACCAATTTTGATTTCTTGGACTTGATTTACGCCAGATTTTTTACATGCTGCCAACTCAGTATCTTTAATTTTACGAGAAGCGTTTGCGATATCAATGGTGTTGTCGCCCACACCTTGACAAAACTGCTTTAAGCCGCCTGAAGTACCGCCTGAGCCTACTACAGGCGTTTTAAATTGAGGGAATGTATTACCAAATTCTTCTGCCACAATACTTGCATATGGTAATACGGTAGAAGATCCTGCAATCTGAATCGTGTCGCGGGCTGCATTTGCAGCTGTCGCTAAAGTTGCCCCAGATACTGCTAATGCGATGGCGATGTGACGTGGATTTAAGCGCATTCTGTTTTCTCTCATTTGTGCAATTTGATGACAACGCTTTTTTATTTAAGTGTTGTACTTTGGTTAACTGCATTCTGAGCAGATAATATGACAATTAAGTGACAACTTTATGACGTTTTTATGATGAGAAATTTTGTTGTCATTTTTTTCAATAAAACAAAATCTGCGCTGAATCTCTTTGGAGAAAATATTTTTTAAATCAATTGTTTGTTTAAATTACCATCAAATAGACCAGTTTTTTCCAACTTAAAACGACAAATACAATATCGAAGCTGCTCGGTCTCATGTTGATGTTTTATGACACATTGCAAAAAAATCGCGGTAATCGCGTCGATGTGAATGTACCTGCGTGTGCAATATTAGCGGTGATGCCGATTACATTTTAAAAGTGATTGCAGAAAATCATGTATTGAAAATCATGTGCTGAAAAGATTGGCGTAAAAAAACCCAGTCTAAACTGGGTTTTTTGCTACGCATCGATTAATCGATTGCTGGAACATAAGTGCCTGCAACGATTGCATCTTTAATGCGATCTGCTTCTTGCAATACAAATGCTAAAAGATTTTGAACATTTTCAAGTGTTGCAACTGGGCTTAATGTGGTCATTTTGAGCGACTGTACCTGACCCACTTTGGTCACACCAATATTGGCATCACCGCGTGCAAACAATTCATCTGCAACGTTTTGGTTCAGGGTATCAAGCAACTCAACCGGATAACCTTGCGGTACAACACGGAACAGTACAGATGCAAATTGTGGCTCAACCAACAACTCTAGGCCGTCAGTTGCCTTGATGTAATCTGCCACTTCACGCGTCAGTTTTACACCATGATCAATCATAGAGCCATAAAGTTCTTCACCAAGTGCCTCAATGGTCATCCAAAGCTTCAATGCATCGAAGCGACGCGTCGTTTGCAAAGACTTCGACACAAGGTTGGGTACACCATGCTCTTCATCATAAGCTGAGTTTAAATACTCCGCTTCATAATGCATAAAGCGATAGTTGGCTTCATCTTTGAGCAAGAATGCGCCACAGCTGATGCTTTGGAAATAATGCTTATGGAAATCGAGCGTGATTGAATCAGACAATTCAATTCCAGCCAACATCTCGCGATAGTCATTCGACAAAATCAGTGCACCACCCCATGCCGCATCGATATGCATCCACGCGCCATATTTTGTGGTGATGTCACGGATTTCTTTCAGCGGATCAATTGCACCGGCATCGGTTGTGCCTGCTGTTGCCACCACACACGCCACGATTTTGCCTTCGGCTTGCAAATGCGCCATGGTTTTTTCCAGCGCATCGACATCCATCTGAGCAAGCTCATTGACAGGCACCGTAACTACTGACTGAAAGCCCATGCCCATCATGGCCATATTCTTTTGCACAGAAAAATGTGCATTTTCAGAACAAATGACTTTGATGTTACGCATCGCTTCGGCAGGAATACCGTCACGCTGAACAGACCACGGCTGACCATTTTCGTCTGTAAAGTTTTTAGCAATTGCCCAGTCACGCGCAAGTAGTACGCCCATCAGGTTCGACTGCGTTCCACCTGAGGTGAATACGCCAGCTTGACCTGATCCGTAGCCTACTTTTTTACGCAACCAATCAATCAACTGAACTTCCATCAATGAACCCGCTGGGCTTTGATCCCATGAGTCCATCGATTGGTTGGTTGCATTGATTAAAACTTCTGCAATCTGGCTGGTCACCATTGTTGGACAATGTAAATGTGCCAACGAATACGGATGGTGTACTTTCAAGCTTTTATTTAAGAAAAGCTCAACCATGCGTTCAAGAGACTGATGTAAACCCATTCCGTCTTTAGATGGATTAAAGGCAATTGCCGAACGCAATTCCTTGATACTTCCACCTGTATACATCTTGTCGTTTTGTAGCCATGCTGCAACAGCTTTTACAGCGTCGTCCATTGCTGACTGATAGTCAGCAATAGATGCAGCATCGTTACAGAGCAACGCTTTACGGTGTTCTGCAAAATCAACCATGGATTATTCGCCTCGAACTGCTTTGAGTGCATCCGCCAATGCTTTTTTGAAGCGTTCAATGACTTGAACACATTCATCTTGATTGATAATCAGCGGGCAAAGTAAACGGATCACAGTACCGTTGCGACCACCTTTTTCAAGCAGTAACTTATGGTTAAAACATGCAGTTTGAATCGCTGCGGCCAATTGTGCATCGGCAGGCAATGAACCCATATGATCTGCTGGTTTACGCTCGTCGACAATCTCGACACCCACCATCAAACCACGGCCACGCACGTTACCGATACATGGGAATTCTTGTGCCAGCTTTTTCAGCTCTGCTTGTAGAAATTCACCACGCTCGTGTGCATTTTGAGCAAGCTTGTCATTTTTGATGGTATCTAAAACAACCAAGCCTGTACCCATTGCTAACTGGTTACCACGGAATGTTCCAGTATGACCAGCAGGTTGCCATGCATCGAATTTGCGTTTGATACCGAGTACAGCAAGCGGTAAACCACCACCCACTGCTTTAGACATCACCACAACATCAGGCTCGATCCCTGCGTGTTCGAATGCAAACATTTTACCTGAACGGCCAAAGCCTGCTTGAACTTCATCTAAAATCAATACGATGTTGTGACGCTCAGTCACTTCACGGATTTTTTGCAACCATTTTACTGGTGCAGTCACTACGCCGCCTTCACCTTGAATTGCTTCAAGAATGACAGCTGCAGGCTTGGTTACACCGCTTTCAACATCTTCAATAAAGTTTTCGAAGTAGTAAGTGAGTGCATCGACACCCGCTTCACCACCTAAACCAAGTGGGCAACGATATTCATGCGGATACGGCATGAACTGCACGCCCGGCATTAAATTATTCACTGCATTTTTTGCACTTAAGTTACCAGTCATTGCAAGTGAACCATGGGTCATACCATGGTAGCCACCTGAAAAACTGATCACTGAACTGCGACCTGTATAGGTTTTCGCAAGTTTGATTGCTGCTTCAGTGGCATCTGCACCAGATGGACCACAGAACTGTAAGCAATATTCTTCTTTTCCACCTGGTAGAAAAGACAGCAATGCTTCAGTAAATGCATCTTTCAAAGGAGTTGTAAGATCCAAAGTATGCAATGGCAGACCACTTGCTAGCGTGTCTTGAATACTTTGAATAACAGCAGGGTGATTATGACCAAGAGCCAATGTCCCTGCCCCCGCTAAACAATCGAGGTATTGTGTACCTTCAACATCTGTAACCCAGCAACCTTGTGCACGAGCTATCACAAGAGGTAACTTGCGCGGATAGCTACGAACATTTGATTCCATCTGACTTTGGCGAGTCAGGTAATATTCGTTGGTGGAATTGGTGGCAGGATTTACGGAATTAACGCTCATATCGGATTACCATCTCAGATAAGGGTTGAAAGAAATAAGTCTGGTGACTTGCGGTCCTTTGACTCGGTGCTTGTAGGATTCTAGTAAAACAGCGATTGCTTTCATGATACTAGGAGGGCGATGATACCCTTTTTTATATAAAAATAAAGACCTTTTGGCCTTTAATTTCATATAACTCGTCCAAAAAAAACGATCGTGTTTTCCCTTGCCTAAATTATCATCATACTATGTGACACCCTAAAGAAAACCCGCTTTTTTTTTCATCTAGAGTGTTATTTGTGTTTTTTTGAACTCTCGATATAAACCCTAACATTAAGCCTATGTATTTAAATAGAATTTATATCAATTAAAATTGCAAAATGATGCAAAGTATTACAAACTCACCACAAAAGCTTCTCAAAAAATATGAAACTAATTACTAAGATGTTTTCTAAGTAAAAAATAATTTTTACAACATACATTTTAAGGAATTTATATGCGTACTTTAGCACTCTCAGCCTTGCTTCTTACAGGAACAATTTCGGGTTATGTTTCAGCGGCTGAACCTGAGGCTTTAAACTATAATGTCATCAATATTCAGTCAGATGCATCACGCCAAGTTTCAAATGATCAAATGCATGCCGTGCTATTTATTGAACGTAGTAACAAACAGCCGGCAGCACTTTCTACTCAAATTACACAAGCCATGAATCAAGGCTTAGCGATTGCGCGTAAATATCCACAAGTTAAGGTAGAAACAGGCACACAAACCACGTATCCAGTTTACGATAACGACAGCAGTAAGTTTAAAGAATGGCGTGGGCGCGCCGAAATCCGTCTTGAAAGCAAAGACTTTAAGGCAACCAGTCAGTTAATTTCTGAACTACAGCAAAACTTTCAAACTGAATCGATCAATTTCACTGTTTCCGATGAACAACGTAAAAAAGTTGAAAATGAGCTGATGATTGAAGCATCGAAGGGCTTTCAACAACGTGCACAAATGGTTAGTCAGGCATGGAACAAATCAGGATATAACCTTGTGAGTCTTAATCTGAACACCAGTAATTATGTTCCACAACCGATGATGATGCGTGCAAGCTTGGCCAAATTTGCAAGTGCCGAAGCAGCACCTGCTCAGGATGTGGCTGCAGGAGAGTCAAAAATTACTGTAAATGCCAATGGCTCAATTCAATTGAAATAACTTTTGTAATAACACTAAATCAAAAAAAGCATGCCAGATTGATCTGGCATGCTTTTTTATAAGTAAACCCTTACTTCTTAAACGGAAACGCGTATTTCACGATACGGCCCAATACCTGACCATACTGTTTAAGCAGGCTGGCATTGTTGTAGTTGAGTCCATACTTTTTACATACAGCCTCGACTTTAGGTGCCATCTGACGATAACGACGTGCCGGAATATCTGGAAATAAGTGGTGTTCAATCTGGTGGCTCAAGTGCCCGGTCAAAATATGAAACGCTTCTGAACCCGTCAAATTAGACGATCCACGAATCTGACGCATATACCAGTGACCACGGCTTTCGTCTTTCAGTACTGTTTTTGGAAATACTTCTACGTCTTTAGTGAAGTGACCACAAAAAATAATACTAAAAGTCCAGACATTTCGCATACCGTTTGCCACCAGATTGCCTGTAAAGACCGGCAATGCCGCTGGGCCTGCAATCAATGGAAAAAACACATAGTCTTTAAACAATTGCTTGCCAATTTTCTTTTGTGTTGGTTTCCATTCCTCGACAAACTGTTTCCACGTTTTACGCTTGTAAATGAGTTTACCAATTTCAAGATTTTGAATGGCCACGCCCCACTGAAACAACAGGCAGAACGGAATACTATAAATCGGTTGCAACAAAAATCCGGGTTTCCAGCGTTGCTCTGGGAATAAACGCAATAAACCATAACCGATATCATCATCAATGCCTTTGATATTGGTGTATGTATGATGCTTAAAATTATGCGTCTGACGCCAGTTATCTGCTGTACCTACAGTGTCCCATTCATATGTCTGACCATTGAATTTCGGGTCATTCATCCAGTCGTATTGACCATGCATGACATTATGACCGAGCTCCATGTTTTCCATAATTTTAGAAAAGCCTAGCAAGCCTGTACCTAAAATCCATGCTGGTGGGAACCAGCCTGCAAATAAACAGGCACGCCCGAGCACACTGCTGTAACGAATCGCGGAATAGACACGACGGATATAACGTGCGTCTTTTTCACCAATATCATCCAAAACATCTTGTTTAATTTGGTCAAGTTCTTTCGCAAACGCCTCTAGTTCAGCGGCGGTTAATTCTCTGTTTTTTGGATTTTTAAAAAATTCTAGTTTAACGGGTGCATTCATGGGAGTACTCACATTAAAGATCAATAACAAGATCAGATTTTGCCGAATTTACGCAAATTTTAAGCAAATTGTTTGGCTCAGCATTTTCGCTGGCATTGAGCAAGTTTTTGGTGGCGCCTGTCGCTTTTTGACACGCACATTTGTTGCAAATTCCCATACGGCAACCATAAGTTGGTTTCACATTCGCCTGTTCGAGCCCAGCCAGAATCGACTGACCTTTCGGAATAGCAACGGTTTTATTGGATTTGCTGAGCGTTACATTGATAAAGCCTGTTTCATTGGTATCAATGGCACTCATACTGAATGCTTCGCTCATAAATACCTGTGCATGACCAAACAAGTCTTCGGCTGTTGCCACAAATCCTGAAGGACCACATGCATACACTGTCGATTGATCAAGATCATCAATTGCCGCAAGATGAGTCACATTCAAACGTGAATCATGCTCCTGATCTTGGGTATAAAATACATGAAATTTAAATAACGGATATTGTGCTGCCAATGCTTCAAATACATTTAAGAATGCAGCATCTTCGTGTCGCTTTACCCAGTACATCAAATCGACTGGCGTGTGCTGAAGCTGACTTTTGACCTGCATACCTTCAATCAAGCTCAACATTGGGGTAATACCGCTTCCCGCTGCAAGCATCACCACGCGTGACTGAGCAGGTATAAGCATGTCACCAAAAGGTTGACCCAGCTCGATCACCTGCCCCACCTGACTATCCTCGACCAACCAGCGGCTTACTATGCCATCAGCCACTTTTTTTACTGTCAGTACAAGGGTGTCGTCGCGCTCGGTCAAACTATAGTTACGCTCATAAAGACGGCCCTGCACCTTCACGCGAACAGGATGATGCTGTCCTGGCTGGCCAAGATTCACATGGCGGTTTGGCTCGAGTGTCAACGACACTGTATCAGCTGCAACGTTCTCTTTACGCACAATTTTTGCAAGAGCACGATGTGTAGACCAGATAGGATTGATTTTTTGGAGCCAGAAATCAGTCGCATGCGGGTCGAACACTGATTCGGTCAGTGAGCGTAAGAGTGTGTTTCTCTTGAAGATGGATTGCATGTTGATACTACTCAATGTGTCGCTTTTTTAATTATTATACACCTGTATATAAATTTGTATATACAGTTGTCCTTTATTTACGTTTCAAATCGTAAGCTGCTGTGGTTATAATGAGATGAACTTACCAAACTCTTGCAAAATATGGCGTCAACTTCTCTTTCCCACGTGCTCGACAATCCTTCTCACAATCCCGAGATTTTTGAGAAAGCGCCAATTCGCACTGTGGGTCGTAAAGCCACCATCACCAAAGAAGAGTTATTCCAAGCCGCGCTGAACTTAATTGGCCCCGAAAAAAGTATATCGTCTTTAAGCTTAAGAGAAGTTGCACGCGAAGCTGGCATTGCACCCAATAGTTTTTATCGTCATTTTAGAGATATCGATGAACTGGCAATCGATTTGATTAATCGTGCTGGGTTAGTGTTGCGTCAGATCATTCGTGAGTCACGCCTGCAAGCATCAAAGCAAAACAGTATTATCCGTAGTTCAGTCGAGGTATTTATTCAGCAGCTCGATGCAGATGAAGGCAATTTAAGCTTGCTGCTTCGTGAAGCATATACTGGCTCAAAATCTTATAAAGAAGCAGTTGAACGGCAGCTCAATTTTTTCCAGCAAGAACTGCAAGAAGACTTGATCCGTCTTGAACGGCTTAATCATAGCCGTTTGTCACACCCCGATCTTGTGTCACGCGCCATCACCCAACTGGTGTTTACCATGGGTGCCAAAGTGCTTGACTTACCAATCGATGAACGAACAGCAATGGCTGAACAAACCATGATTATGATTCGTATGATTTTAGAAGGTGCAAGACACCTCGATGAAGCCAAAATACGTTAAGTGTGATGTCACAGGATGTGACGCTTTATTTATCGAACTTATACAAAAACTTTAAAAATCAAAACATTTCAGCGCGTATTAATCCATTAACCTAATGAAGTGTTTTTCGTAATCGACTTTCGAGTCGGTTGATGCTTTATAACAAAAAGAGGTTTTTCATGGCTAAGTCTACAAGCAAAGTACTTAAAGTATATACCCGCAACAACCTAGATGCAGCGGTTAAAGAATCTACAGTAAAAATCTTGAACCAGATTCTGGCTAACCTGATCGACCTTTCTCTCATCACCAAACAAGCGCACTGGAACATGCGCGGCAGTAACTTTATCGCCGTTCACGAAATGCTTGATACATTCAGAACGTCACTCATTACCCATCTAGACAACGTTGCAGAACGTTCGGTACAGATTGGCGGTACCGCTTACGGAACCACACAAGCTGTTTCCCAAACGTCGCACCTTAAGGCGTATCCAGTTGAAATCCACGATGTACAAGATCATTTGAAAGAACTTGCAGATCGCTATGGCGTAGTGGCGAACCACCTACGTGATACCATCGAAGAAATCAAAGATCCAATTTCTGAAGACATCATTCATGCTGCGCTTGAAGATCTAGACCAGTATTTATGGTTCCTCGAAGCCAACATTGAGCAAGATCAAACCACCTAATTTGGGTCGTATAAAAAATGGGAGCAGATGCTCCCATTTTTACTGTCTAACATTTTGGTTGATGCTTATGGTTTTACCACAACCATCACCTGAATCGCATTGGGTGTCAACGAAATCTCTTCGAGCAAACTGATTCCTTCTTTTTGCAGTTTGACCAGTCGATCAATTTCGTCTTGACGAATGCTCGGATTGAATTGCTGCAAGTAAGTCAAACGGTCAATTTCGTATTGCCATTTTTGGCTATAGTGCTGTTTGGCCTGCTCTTTGAGTTTTGGCAACTCTTCTTTGGCAGATCCAAGTGCCTGCGTATAACGCTCTTCAATCACATCACGACGTGCCTTAACAACCTGACGGCAGCTATTGCCATCGAGATGATGCAAATACGGACGCAAAATAGCCGGATCAATTTTTTCAGACAAGTCTTGTCCTGTTTCACTCAAGAGCACTCGCACCAATTGCTTTGGTAGGCTCGCTTGCAAATTCAGTGATTTAGGAGCCACAACATCTATTTTAAACCAAACTTCAAGCAAGATAGTTCCTTGCTTCAAGGCATTCGATTTAAGCAACGCCACATTGGTACTACCAAATGATTGCGTATTGATCATTTCCATGACGCTTTCGATAAACGGATGCTCAAGTGTCAGATACTGTGCATCTTCACGAATTTGCGCTTGGTCACGGTAAAAGGTTGCCGTCATGCCATCTTCGTCTAAGGTCAGACCTTGTACCTGCATCTGGTCGGTTGGTTTAATAATCACCGTACCGTTACTTTGTTCATCAAAATCGATATTGGTTGACGACATAAAACGCTTCATAAACATCGGTAGCGTGGTGTTGTCGTCGTAATCTTCGAGTGCCTGAACAATTTTTTGTGCCACAACAGGTCGACATGAGTTGTACTCAAGTAAACGATCTCGACCAGCTTGCAACTCATTTTCAAGCGCCTGACGCTGAACATTCACCTCTTCAAGCAAATCTTCAAACTTTTGCCCTAAATCTGCCAGCAAACACTCTTTTAAGTCCACAATGAAGTTTTCTTGTAAGGTTTGTGCCGTTGGCGAAATACTACTGAAAATATTGAGCGCTTCGTTGTACCAGCGGAACATGCGTTCTTGTGCTGTTCCAATCAAATAAGGAACATGAATCTGAATACGGTTTTCTTGTCCAATTCGATCTAAACGACCAATACGCTGCTCAAGTACATCCGGGTTGGCCGGTAAATCAAATAAAATCAAATCGCTGGCAAACTGGAAATTACGACCTTCAGAACCAATTTCAGAGCAAAGTAAAATCTGGGCACCATAGCTTTCTTCAGCAAAATACGCTGCCGCCTGATCGCGCTCAAGCAAGCTCATTCCTTCATGGAACATTGCCGTGCGAATACCCGCATGTAAGCGCAATGCACTTTCTAGCGCTTCGACCACTGGGCCACTACGTGCAATCAGTAGTACTTTTTTGTGTTTTAAATCTTTTTTCAAGATCTCCATCAGCCATGGCACACGCGGATCGGTTTGCATCCACGCACCATCGAGCTGACCTTCTTCAGGCCACATTTGCTCACGTAATTTACCATCGAGCGACCAATCGGCTGGTGCCTCTAATGCCGCAGGCTGGCAATCACGCCCTGGAAAGCCCTGAATTGCTTCACGGGTATTACGGAACAAAATACGTCCAGTTCCGTGGCGGTCGAGTAACTCATGAATGGCACGGTAGCGTTGCTCTGGAATATCGTCAATCCGATGTCCGAGCAAGCTTTCAATTGCACCGATATGCGCTTCAGCCAGTGGCTCATCCGACATCAATACCTCAGCCACTTTCGCGGTTTGTTGATACTGCTCTTCTTCGTCTAGGAAGCGGTCTAAGCTGCTAAAGCGTTGTGGATCTAATAAACGCAAACGTGCGAAGTGACTTTCCACACCCAATTGTTCAGGGGTTGCGGTGAGTAACAAGACACCCGGCGTTTGCTCTGCAAGTTCTTCAATCAGGTCGTAACGATCGTTACCCCCTTCTTCTTCGCTCCACATCAGATGATGTGCTTCATCGACCACCAATAAATCAAAACCAGCTTCAAGCGCCTGTTCTCTGAGGTCATCATGGTCAATCATCAAATCGACGCTGGCGATAATGCATTGCTCGGTCAAGAACGGATTCAGCTCTGGGTCGTGTTCTTTTATAGAAGCGGTACGGGTCAGATCAAACAATGAGAATTGCAAATTGAAACGGCGGCGCATTTCAATCATCCACTGATACTGCAATGAATCTGGCACCAAAATCAAGATACGCTCGGCACGACCAGTTTTTAACTGCTGATGGATAATCAAGCCTGCTTCAATGGTTTTACCAAGGCCGACTTCGTCTGCCAGTAATACGCGCGGCGCAAAACGTTGTCCCACTTCATGTGCAATATAAAGCTGATGCGGAATCAGCCCAACACGCGCACCAATCAAACCACGCAATGGACTGCTGTGCATATGCGCTTGTAAACGCAATGCTTCAATACGCAGGTCATACCATTCTTTATAATCGATTTGGCTGGCCAGTAAACGATCGAGTGGTTTAGAAAGCTGAATGTGAGCACCAATACGGGTTTCGTTTAAGGCTTTACGTTCTGCTTCGCCATTTGCAAGGGTACGCATCACGTTATAGCGCAACACACCATTACGATCTTCGATCGATTCGACTTGCCACTTGGCACCTTCTTGGTCTTGAACTTCATCGTTTACATTGAAGACAATCCGAGATAAAGGAGCATTGTTGCGTGCATAGACACGCGTTTCATCACTTTTAGGAAATAATATGCTGATAGAGCGCTCATCAACATCAATTAAAACACCTAAGCCGAGTTCAGTTTCCGTGTCTGACAACCAACGTTGACCAATAGCAAACTGCTGCAATTTTTCCACCTTTATCTCAAGTTATCACTACATTTTACGCTGGCCATAAAAATGAATGGCAGTCGTTTTGTGTAGTCTTTACGCAATGTATTTTGACATAAAGCTCATCAAAAAAAATGAACTTTTAACGAATGTTGTAGGGTTTTCGCATTAAAACGGAACGGGACAATGAAAGCTCATCAACTTGTCAGTTTTTGGGTGATAAAAACTTAATTGCTCTGCATGCAGACACAAACGTGGCATCAATTGCTGATGCGCAAGTTCTGCATAGAGGGTATCTCCTACAATCGGATGCCCCAGATATTGCATGTGTACGCGCAGCTGATGCGAGCGCCCTGTAATCGGTTTGAGCTTCACACGTGTAACCGCAACGCCATCAATCTCCAGATACTCCATCACTTCCCAATCGGTGAGCGCTGGTTTTTTAAAATCTGGATCTGCAATATGCAATGGCGGACGTGCTGGATCATACACCACGGGAACACTGATCTGCCCTTTTCCGTGAAGCTCACCCACCACAAGGGCTTGATAAGTTTTATCGGTTTGACGAGACTGGAACTGCTTTGAAATGGCACTTTGCGCCGCTTTATTCAATGCAAAAACCAAAATCCCGGAGGTATCGCGATCTAGACGATGAATAAGTAATGTCTTGGGTTCGATTTCGACTAAGCGCGTGAGTAAACTATCGAATAATGCGTCGCCTTTCCCCGGAACACTGAGTATGCCTGCTGGTTTATGGACAACCATGAAATCTTCATCGCGATGGATCAGGTGATCAGTGAGAAAATTACTCAATGTTTTCTTCCAGAGGTGATGTAAAAATCAGCCGGCAATAATAAAAAGCTTGGCTTGGAAATACAATGCATATCTGTCGTTTTTCAGCAACTTTTTCATAAATTAGCGCTTGATTTTAGCAGATTAGCGACTTTCAAGCATTAGCTCTCTATCTGGGCAAGTAATTGCGCAATTGCATATCGTGCAATTTCAGCATCTTGATAAGACTTTACGCCAGAAATTCCAATCGCGCCCACCAAATCGTTCAAATAAAGAATCGGCTCACCACCTTCAAGTTGGCCTTTAAAGGTATCAACTGTTAAAAAGCCCATTTGACCATTACGAATCAGATCTTCAAAAGCTTTGGTCGGACGGCGGCTCAAGGCTGAAGCTTTGGCCTTTTCAAGGCTTAAACCCGCAGTGAGTGCAGATGCTCCATCCATACGCTTCATGAGCAACAGTGCACCGGCATCATCGACAATAGCAATACTGACCTTAAACTGATGCTCTTGTGCATACTTGATTGCGGCATCGACCAGAATTTCGGCATCATCCAGTGTCAGGTAATGTTTCGTTTTCATCTGGTTTACTCCAATAAAAAAGCCCGAAACCGGGCTTTTTAGATACATCAATTATTTCATTTCGGCAAAAGTTTCTTTGGCAGCCTGAAGTGTAAATTCGATATCTTCATCGCTATGCGCAGCAGAGATAAAGCCAGCCTCAAAAGCAGACGGCGCCAAATTTACACCACGCTCAAGCATACCGTGGAAAAATTGTTTGAATGCACCAATGTCGCAAGCCAGCATCGAATCGAAACTGGTGATATCTTCTTGATCTGTAAAATACAAACCAAACATACCACCGGCTTGCTGGGTTTTAAACGGAATGCCTGCCTCATCTGCCGCTGCCTGTAAACCATTTAACAGTTTCTCAAGCTTTTTAAACAGATTATTGTAAAAATCTGGCTGACGAAGATGCTTAAACATGGCAATTCCGGCACGCATCGCCAATGGATTACCAGACAAGGTACCCGCTTGGTACACACCACCGAGTGGTGCAATACATTCCATGATTTCACGCTTTCCGCCAAAAGCACCCACAGGCAAACCTGCACCGATAATTTTACCCAAAGTGGTTAAATCCGGTTTAACATTGTATGCAGCTTGGGCACCACCTAACGAAACACGAAAGCCCGTCATGACTTCATCGATAATAAATACTGCGCCATACTGATCGCAGACATCACGAATCGCCTGCAAGAAGCCTTCGATTGGTGTCACCAGATTCATGTTTCCAGCAACAGGCTCAACAATCACTCCAGCAATTTCGTGGCCAAACTTGGCAAAGCATTCTTTTAAGGCCTCAATATTATTATACGGAAGCGTGAGAGTATGCTTTGCAAAATCAACTGGCACACCTTTTGAGGTCGGTTCACCTTCACCGAGTGTGAGTAAACCAGAACCCGCCTTAACCAACAATGAATCGGAATGACCGTGGTAACAGCCTTCAAATTTAACAATCTTGTCACGCCCGGTATAACCACGTGCCAGACGGATTGCCGTCATGGTCGCTTCTGTACCTGAGTTGGTCATACGAACCATCTCAATCGACGGCATGATATCGCAAATAATATCGGCTAAAGTGGTTTCATGTACGGTTGGTGCACCAAAGCTCAAACCATCTAATGCTGCAGTTTGTACGGCTTGAATAATATCTGGATGCGCGTGACCCAAGATCATTGGCCCCCACGAACCCACATAATCGACATAACGATTGTCGTCTTCATCCCAAAGATATGCACCTTGTGCTTTTTTAATAAACACAGGCGTTCCGCCAACGCCATTAAACGCACGAACTGGCGAGTTGACTCCACCCGGAATATGTTTACTGGCTTGCTCAAACAATTGCACTTGCTTTGGAGATAAACGCATGAAGACTCTCGATGATTAATAAAATTTGACTATGAATTTACAGCAGATGACGGCGCTGCAAATAAAGCAGCCCATGCTTGAATACGCGCTGGAATATCCTGAACGGGTCGACCTAATATATCACTAATCACCGCGCACAGGTCAGCCCCCTGCTCAATCACCACCTGCGCATTTTCAACCGTTAAGCCGCCAATGGCACAAATTGGCACATCAAACTGCTGGCGTGCCTGCCGAATCACTTCAATACCGACATTGCCCGCTTCAGGCTTGGTTGAGGTAGCGTAGATCGCACCGAATGCCACATAGGTTGCACCATCTAGAATGGCTTTTTCTGCAAGCGCCAAGGAGTTCAGACAAGTACGACCAATAATCACGCCTTGCGGTAATTTCTGTGTAGCATCTGAAATTTCACCATCAGATTGCCCCAGATGCACCCCTAGCCCATAGCGAACCGCCAGATCAAGATCATCGTTGATCACAAACGGTACATGATATGCTTCGCACAAGACTTTAATTTGTTCTACTTCAAAATATTGATCGGTTTTGGCAACCTTTTTTCGGCGGTATTGCAAAATAGCGATATGACCAGTCGATAATGCAATTTCCAGTTTATCCAATAACAACTCAAGCGGATCATCATTGGTAATAAGGTATAAACCGCGCATGAACTTCGTTCTCAACTGTACTGACCTGTAAAGTATAGCAAATTTGCTTTCATTGATTTTTTTTATACGTGTATTTTCGTAATAAAAAACCCCGAATCATTCGGGGTTTTTTAAAGCCGTAATGACTTAGAAGCGATAACCTAGACCAAGATAAGTCACAATCGGGTTGATTTCGATTTTGCTTGAACCTTGAACCACAGTCACGTTTGATGCGTTGTTTACTACATCGAGATTTGCATGCGTGCTGAGGTGTACATAGCTAACAGAAGCCGTTGCAAACCAGTTAGGCGTGATATTGTAATCTGCACCAATAAATGCAACTGGTGCGACTGTGTCGTCAATATCTACATTACGAATACTTGAAGCAGCTGTTGCTGCCAATCGTGAGCTAACTTCAGGATTGAGTTTAAAATCACGGAAACTGGCATACATAAAGCCCGCACCCACATATGGACGGAACTTGTTATTAATATTGCCAAATGTGTATTTGCCTGTCAGAACCGGACTATAAACTTTTACATCACCGACTTTGCTAAAGCTATCAAGGTTTAATGCTCCACCTAGCAATTGTCCTTTACCTTGAATATCCACTTTAGGCGGCACACCCAAGATCAAACCAACGGTCACGTTGTCATTCACCAAATAATCAAGTTTGAATTCTGCTGTATCCGCATTGTCTAATTCAAAGCCCGCAGCTGAGTTAAAGTTGTTATATACAGGTGATGTAGTAACTTGTGAACTCGAATTTACACCCTGCTTAGTGCCTTGGGGCATAATGTGCGCCCAACCTGCCGAAACAGCATATGATTTACCATCTGAGGTTGCTGCGTGTGCGCCAAAACTTGTAACAATCAATGCAAGTGGTAAAAGTGCTGTTGTTAATTTTTTCATCAAAAAATATCCTATTTTATTGGATCTAAAGGCCAAGGCATCCTAGCCCTACAGATAATCTTGATATTAGAAGAAATACATGAAAGATCAACTAGAAAACTCAAAATTTCGTAACTGCGTAGTCGTTTAATTCATCAAAAAATCTGTACAACACGTTTAACTGGGAATTTTGTCATGATCACGATGTTTTAAGCTCAATTGCCCTCTGAGTACATCGGCAAACATTTTCCAGTCTGAAATAAAGCTATACAGTGGCTGTTTAAAGCTCGCCGGTTTATTCTTTTCAAATATAAAATGCCCGACCCATGCGCAGGCATAGCCTGAAACCAAACCATAAAGTGCATAGCGCGGCTTGCGCTGACGAATCGCTTTAGCAAAGAAATACAACCCTATTGAACTCCCTGCCACATGCAGGCGTCGGCTAACCATATGACGGTGCTCGGTGAGATAAAAACGATAAAATTCGGAATAGTTACGAATGGGAAAGTTGGGTTGCTGAGTCGTAGCTGGCGTGTGCATCTTCACTGGCGCAATCATGAGTAGTGTCCTGAGTTTTTTTATTCAAGATACGCCTTTTCAAAACAAAAATGTAGAAAATCGGATGAAATTTATGCTGTTTTACGCAAGTAGTGTAATACCAAGCGCGGCAGATCTAACGCTAACGGATACGAGCGAATTCAATACAAACATCAAGCGTAAATCGTCACGTTAGTGCTATGCTTCATTTAGACTCATGATGAGAATGAACAAGGCGTTGGAGGTGTATCATGATTGAAGTCGAGTTAAAATTTCAGCTTCCAGAAAATAAGAAAAAAAGTGTTTTACAAGCCTTAAAGGCCAAGACCGCAGAGAAAATTCGGCTACAAGCGAAATACTACGACACTCCCGATCGTTTATTGGCACAGCAGCATGTAGCTTTAAGATTGCGCTTGGAAAGTCAGGAATGGGTACAAACCTTTAAAGCATCAGGTAAAACACATCTTGAACGCATTGAATGCGAAGTCAAAATAGGCAAGTCGAATGCTGAGCCAGAAATTGACCTAAGTTTGTTTCAAGCCTATCCAGAGGTGATGCAACGACTTCAAGCTGTACTGGGCGATCAGGCGAAAACGCTTTCCATGCAATTTAAAACAGATGTTCAGCGCACCTACCGCGTGGTTGAGGTTGATGGTACGCATATTGAAATTTGTCTGGATAATGGCGAAGTTTCGACACCAGAGCGAGCTGAAAAAATCTGTGAAGTCGAATTTGAACTTAAATCTGGCTCTGCCGAAACGTTGATCTTGTTTACACAAGAGTGGGTGAAAAAATATAAACTTTGGCTCGATGTGAGAAGCAAAGCTGAACGCGGCAATCTGCTCGCGACCCATCAGAAAACCTCGCCAGCCACCAAAGCGAAGGCACTGGTTTTAGATAAAAAAATGTCAAACGATATGGCACTGCGCCAAATGATTGGCAATGCACTGGCACAATTGCTCCCCAATGCTGCATTTATTGCTGAAGATATCGCAGCACCTGAACACATTCATCAGGCACGAGTCGCCATTCGTCGAATGCGAAGCGCCTTAAAAACATTTGGTCGCTGGTCGAGCGATATAGACACCACTTGGGAAGCTGCACTTGGCGATCTTCAACGCGAACTGGGTGTATCACGTGATCAGGATGTACTTCGCGATGAGATTTTGCCAAAACTGGTTGAATCGGGTGCACCTTTTAAGACCCTTCCGAAAGAAAAATACGGTCAGCTCAAGGCGTATCAAACATTTGAAAAACCTGAACATGTGTGTTTATTGCTGCAATTGCTGGCGTTTAGTATCCATAACAGCAAACCAAGCAAGAAGAAAAATCTGAAAAAGAAAGCATCAGATACACTCGATCGCTTACTCAAGAAAATTATTCAAGATGCCTCAAAGTTTGCTTCATTGAAAACCGAACAACGCCACCGCCTACGCAAGCGCGCCAAACGATTACGTTACAGCATTGAGTTTGTTTCAGGTCTTTATAAGAGCAAAACAGTTAGTCAGTACTTGAGTCAGCTACAAAGCATTCAGGAAATTCTGGGGGATTATAATGATATGCATATGACTGAAACTTACTTTGAAGCGCTGACTGCTGAAGACCCCGCGTACTGGTTTGCTGTAGGCTGGAGCCGCGGACAACAATCTCAACTGATTAAAGACGCAAGTGAAAAACTCGAGCACTTTCGTCAGCAACCGTCTTTTTGGAAGACCAAATAGGGACAACAGATTGTTGAGCAAAACCTAACGATACTTTCCAAAAATTTTCCAGACACCATTGTCCGCAATGGGGTCTGAATAACTGTCATTGCGCTGTTTACGCGGCTTGTCTCTTGCATCGATCAGTTTAAAGTGCGGCTCTACACCGAGTACAATGCCATTCATATAAAATCGGGTTCGGGTATAGTCGCTTTGCCCGTGCTGAAACACATAGGTTCTGAGATCGATAAATTCTCGATGTGCCACCAATGCCGCAGTATCATCACTATTGATCCACTCCTGCATCGCCAGTACCTGATCCAGTTCAAAATGACCGCACTTTTGTTGCAAACTCGCTACACCACGAAAAGTTTTTGATTCTTTGGCACGGGTTTTATTGATCCGGATGCGATCTACATGAAAATAAAATAGCGGCAAATTCAAATGACTCGGTAAATGAATCGCATCGATTGTTTCATCTTCCATAAACGGCTGAAATAAACGTTGTGCACGCTCAATAAGTTCTTGCCAATGCTGATAATAACGCTCAACATCGGCTTGTAAGCCATAATAAATGGGTAAGCCGTCCACCACCTCAAGCGACTGAGGTGGCCAGATATGCTGACGTAACAGATGAATATCCTGTTTGAGATTTTGAACCGCTATGGGATCTTGCATTAATCATCTCGTGCTCTGCTTAGGCTATTTAAGACTATGACAAAGGTTTAGTTTCTGCAAGGGTTTCACGTATAATGTTTGCCTCATTTGTGTTGGAAAAAACCATGTCTCAAAAGATTAATGCCGCTGATATCACCGAAGAAGAGGCTTTAAATGCCGTATTTTTTGAGCGTGCGGATGAGTTCATTAAACTTGCCAATGAGTTCTGCCGCCCTAAAAAAGGTGAAAAGCCAGACCCTGCTGAGCTACGTGGCCAAGTCAGTGCCGCAATGTTATTTGCGACTGCGCGTTTTAATACTTGGGTTGCCGCAAATAACTTTAAAGATGGCGAAGAAATGCGTCAGGCTAAAGAGCAAATCATGACGTATCTGATGCAACAATTCCAAATGATGCTTGAAGATAACTTTGACGAATATTGTGAGCAGTTCGAAAATTACTTACGTTTTAGAAAAAATGAAGAGTTTCACGCACACAAACACAATCATTAAAAAAAGCCCCAGATGGGGCTTTTTTTAATACCGTTTAAATTAAGAGCGTTTAACTGACTGTACTTGACCGTACTGGTCGGCCATCACTTCAACCAAATGATCGAGCTGGAAGTATTTTTTAATCACACGATCTACCTCTGCTTTGGTGATAGTGGCATACTCTTGATCACGTTTCAGGCGATCTTTTAAGGTCTTTTTATATTCCATTTGCCCATTGAGCATTCGATGAATATTACGCTCATCCTCAAGTGAAGTGACGCGTTTTTTCATGATATTGGCTTTTGCTGCCGCAACTTCCTGATCTGTTACACCCTTTTGAATCATTTCTTGCAGCACTTCATGAATTAGCGATGAAAGCTGATCGGCCTTGCCCGCTGTGTAGTTTGCGCTAATGCTTAATACGCCATTGTTCAGGTCTGGATCGAGATCCACATCACTTCCAAAGCCATATACCAAGGCATTTTTTTCACGTAAAGCCACAGCTAAGCGCGATGAAATTTGTGAATCACCCAATATCTGGGCTAAAACCAGCATTGCAGGTGCATCGGGATGCTCCGTGCCCACAGGGAATGTTAACAGTGCTTGGTAGTTACCAAATTCACGCTGCTCAGAGAGTGCATGCACTTTTTGCGCTGGGTAAGCCGTGTATTCAGACATCAGCTTTTTATAAGGCTCTTGATTATTCCAGTTTGCAAAATTCTGATTGAGCGTCTGTTTCATGCGCACTGGATCGAAATCTCCAGTGACTGAAATACGTGCATGATTCATAGCAAAAAAGCGATCATAAAGTGCTTTTACTTGCGCTTGAGTGGCTTTTGAAATCTCGGTTTTAGCCAACTCAGGTTCGAAATGGTAGCGTAAATCTCCAGGTTGATAGGTTTCAACCAAGCGTGCCATGGTGAGCGCAGCAACCGTTTCAGGCTCGGTATAAGGACGGTCTAGACTGGCCAGACTTTGCGATTTAATCAGATCAAATTGTGATTGTTCAAATGACGGCTTTTTCATCATTTCAATCATAAAATGAAAGAAATCATTAAATTGATCTTTATTGGCCTGAATATTAATCACCATACCATTATCCGACATGGCAGCTGACGCACTACCACCGGCCTCAATCGATTTGTCTGCTACTTGCTGCAAGTTGTATTGTTCAGAACCACGTAGCAATAAGTAAGATGTTAAATCGAGTATTGCACTTTTTCCAAAAAGAGAGTGTTCTGTACCAAAATCGACCGACAAGGTGGCGTAGGTTCGATCATCTCGGGTTTCGGTCGGGAACAGTGCGTACTGCATGCCGTTGCTGAGTTGACCGCGCACAATTTTCTTTTCGTTGCTTTCAATTTCTTGTTTTGAGCGCTGAGTAAACTGCTGAATTTCACGTTGATATTCTGAAATATTTTTGAGCGGTTCAGGTGCCTCGGTTTGCTGATCTAGCGTTTTTTTCACGTTTGAAGCGGCTTGCTGTGCCATGGCTTTTTTCTGGCTTTCAGGCGTAGGTTTGATGTCTCCCACCACACGGTGTGAGGCTGTAAAAAACTCACGATATATCTGATTGACCGTGGTGGTATCCAGTTTTTTTACATCATCGACATCTTGGTAGTAGCGCCCCCAATCACCTCGCGTAGAAGCAATGTAGTCACTTAAACGCGACCCAAGTGCAATCGGATCTTTTTGAATCAGATCGATCTGGGTCTGCATCAGTTGCTTGACACGCTTGAGCTCAATATCATCAAATGGCTTAAACTGCTCCACTTGCTTGGCCAATGCCGACTCAACGGTCGTGGCATTTTGCGAAGGTGAATACACAGCACCCAAAAAGACCAAATTAAAATTTTGATCAAGCCATGTTGCAGCTTCCACATTGGTTGCGGTGCCCGTTTCGACAATACTTTTATAAAGACTGCCACTTGGCTGCATAGTATACAAAAGTGGTGCAAGTGCTAATGCAGGTTGTAATTTAGGCTCACTCTTGTTGCTATAAATATTATATTTAGCCAGATCACTGCCCTTCTCGACTAAAAATTGTCGCGGCTGGATTTTCGCTGGATCTAATGCTGGTACCTGAACCGGTGCGGGTACAGCCCGAGACGGTATTTGAGCAAAGTTTTTGTCGATGGCCTGAAGAATTGAAGATTTGTCAAACTTTCCCGAAATAACCATGACAGCATTATTCGGTGCATACCATGTACGATAGAACTGCTCAAGTTCCTGCATATTGATGGATTTTAATTCAGGTAAATCTCCAATCGGCAAACGGCCCAGATATTGATTGCCGTAAAATGCCTTAAACATCTGATCAATCAACACTGCGAAAGGTTGATCTAAACGCACTTCACGCTCGCGCTTTACAATTTCAATCTCGGAGGGAACATACTTGTCTTGCAGCACCAGTTTGTTCATACGCTGCGATTCCAAGTACAACACCTGATCCAGCGCCTGCTGATCTGCACGTACAATATTGGTGTAGCGTGTAGTGTAATACTCCGTACTCGCATTGGTGGAGAGCGTATACTGATCCAGACGGCGCTGAAAAGCTTCACCTTGAACATCTTGGGTACCTTTAAATGCCAAGTGCTCTAGCAGATGTGCCATGCCCCCTTTACCTTTAGGATCATTCAACGAACCGGTTAAGTAAATGGTGTTAATAAATACTTTATTTGCTTTATCGTTAGGCGCCAAAACAACACGTAGGCCGTTATCAAGTTTATATTCTTCAACATTGTGTTGTGACTTCACTAAAACAGCTTGAGACCAACTGAGGGTACTAAAACCCAGTAAAACAAAAGAAAAACTAAGCTGTTTAAAGCGCGTTAACATAATTGTTCCAAAAATATCGTAATAAGAATCATTAAAAATCGACTCTATACTAAGAAATGTCCCGCGCTATTCATAGTGATTTTTTGAAACAAAGCCGGTGTATGGCCTAGTCATCATGGAGCTTTAAATTAAGATGACGATACAAACCACAATTGCCTGAAAACAAATAGGCCAATAAGCAGGTAATCACGGCGTACTCGGCAATCGCAACACCAAACAGTTCAATGGCTAAGATAATTGAAGTCAAAGGTGCTTTACTCGCCCCTGCAAATAGACTCACCAGCCCCAGCCCCGCCAAGAGCGAGATAGGTAGCGGTAAAAACTGCCCTAAAGCATTGCCCAATGTTGTGCCCACAAAAAACAACGGCGTGATTTCGCCACCTTTAAAACCAGAGCCCAAGGTGGTCGCGGTGAAAATCAGCTTGCCAATAAAATCGGTGACAGGCAACTCATGATAAAACGAAGCAATCATGCTATGCACGCCTAAACCGTTAAAGGTTTGCTGACCGACCATGAGCGTCATCAACATGATGAGAATTCCCCCCACCATGGGTCGAAATGGCATGAAGGTAATATGACGATTCAAACGTTGACTGACAAAATGAATCGATGCAATAAAGATACGTGCAATAATGCCAAAAACCACACCTGCAACAATCAGGCTAATGATCACTTCGCTGGTGAGTTTTGGAAAACTCGCCACCACATAATACTGATGCGGGTGCACAATATGAAAAAACTCGGGCACCTGCGATGCAATCACTGCCGACACAAAACATGGAAAAACCGCAGAATAGCGCAGTTTTCCAAGCGAGGTAATTTCAAGCCCATAAATGGCACCTGCCAATGGCAAGCCGAAAATTGCGGCAAAGCCAGAGCCAATACTGGCAATCAGAAAGATCTTTCGATTGTCATGTGGTACTTTAAATACTTGGGTAAGATGATCGGTTAATGCACCGGAAAGCTGAACGGCAGGCGCCTCACGCCCAGCCGATCCACCGAAAATCTGAGTGAGAATCGCACTGACAAATATCAGTGGACTCATGCGCTTTGGAATAAAGGCTTTAGGCTGATGAATTTCATCGATGAGCAAGTGTGTGCCCTTTTCGATGGGCGTACCATAGTAATAAAACAAATAGCCCAACATCAGGCCAATAAAGGGTAAAAAATAAATCAACCACGGATAAACACCGCGAACTTTATTGGCCAGATCAAAACACGCAAAAATCAGACTCGACGAAACCCCAGAGATGACCCCGATCAGGATCGAAACCACAATCCAATACCCGGTATATTGAATAATTTCACGATATTCCGACGATGGAAAAATTTTCATATCTCTCAGTGTGCAAGCCGATTTAAATACGCATAGTGAATGCTCAGGTTCTGGACAAAAGTGTAACATCTTTTGTAGCTTTCACGCTTAATCTGAACTTAAATGCAGGCGAAAACTTGTAAAGTGAAACGCTTAAGTGTGCTGAGCATCGTCGAGTGTAATGTCACTTTGCATGTACAGTACTGCGTATCCAGAAATTTCAATGCGCTGGTCATCTAAAATTCGGCAATACAATGTTCCACCACGTGTCGATGCCTGATAAGCAACCAATTCCTGTTTCCCCAGACGCTCGGCCCAAAACGGCGCTACGGCGGTGTGAATCGAACCCGTGACCGGATCTTCATCTATTCCAATGGCTGGAGCAAAGTAGCGTGATACACAATCATATTGCTGTGTATCTGATGCAGTGATAAGTAAATCCAGTGTGGCATCAGAAGCAGTGATAGCCGTTCTGATTTTCCCAAGCGTTTTTAACTTTGAAAAATCTGGAACTTCATCGAGTACATCTTGTACGCTTTCATATTCCACAATATAAGCCTGTGCATTTTGATACACGGCCTTAAAAGGCTTTTGAAGCGCTTCATCTAAGATAGCCGGATAATCGTCAAGTTTCTGCGCTGGTCGAACAGGAAAATTCATTTGAATCTTGCCATCTTGTGCTTGCGATACGATAAAAATGCCTAAATCTTTTACATGAAACTGGAGCGTTTTGGCTGTGGTGTAATCTTTAAATAATACGAAAGCACTGGCCAGCGTGGCATGCCCACAAAATGCAACTTCGCTGATTGGAGAAAACCAACGAATTTCAAAATTCTGATGATCCAAAACTTTTACAAAAGCAGTTTCAGACAAATTGTTTTCAAGTGCGATAGATTGCATGAGGCTGTCTGAAAGCCAGTCTTCTCGAATAATGACCGCAGCAGGATTTCCTTTAAAAAGATGCTGTGTAAATGCATCGACTTGGTACATTTTCATGAATATCGTCTCTTATTGGTTTTAGTCTATTTTCGCAATTAGGAAGAAAAATAACAGATACAGTATTTTAAAAAAAAACAGCACAGAAAAAAGCTCTAGAACAATCTAGAGCTTTTTGAATTGAATTTAAGACTGATCGAGCATGACATCGTCACGATCAAATACATCTTTATCGGTCTGTTTTAAAATCTGACTGGTCACCATGCCGGCTGTCATTGAACCATTTACATTTAAGGCAGTACGCCCCATATCGATCAGCGGTTCAATCGAAACCAGCAGTGCCACCAGTGTTACAGGCAAGCCCATCGCTGGTAGTACAATTAAGGCAGCAAACGTTGCACCACCACCCACACCCGCCACGCCAATCGAGCTGAGCGTGACAATACCCACCAAGGTTGCAATCCAAACTGGATCGAGCGTGTTAATGCCAACCGTTGGCGCCACCATAACTGCCAACATGGCTGGATACAAACCTGCACAACCATTTTGACCAATTGTGGCACCAAAAGAAGCAGAAAAACTCGCAATTGACTCTGGAACCCCCAAACGACGTGTCTGGGCTTCGATATTGAGCGGAATACTTGCAGCACTAGAACGGCTGGTAAAGGCAAAGGTTAAAACAGGTGCAACTTTCTTAAAGAACTTTGTTGGTGATACACCGACAAACAATAACAAGATGGCATGCACCACAAACATGATGCCCAGCCCAAGATAAGAAGCAATTAGGAAACTACCTAAATTGAGGATATCCGCAATGTTTGAACTGGCAACGACTTTGGTGATTAAGGCAAATACACCGTAAGGTGTTAGCATCATGACCAAACGGACCAGTTTCATCACCCATGATTGTAAGATCTGAATTGCATGCAAAACACGTTCGCCTTTGGCTTGGTCATCGCGAATTAAATGAATAGCCGCAATACCCAAGAAAACTGCAAAAATCACCACACTGATAATTGAGGTCGGATTTGCACCTGTCAGCTCTGCAAATGGATTACTCGGAATAAAAGACAGTACCATTTGTGGCACAGTCAAATCAGTCAGTTTGCCCACATAATCGGTTTGGATTGCACTTAAGCGAGCCGTTTCGGCTGCACCCTGAACCAATCCTTGCGCAGACAAGCCAAATAAATTTGTGACCCCAACACCCACCAGTGCTGCAATCAAGGTTGTAAACAGCAAGGTTCCAATACTATAAAAACTAATCTTGCCCAGTGCAGATGCTTCATGCAACTTGGTGACTGCACCTAAAATTGAAACAAATACCAGCGGCATTACCACCATTTGCAGCAATTTTACATAACCATTGCCCACAATATTGAACCAGCTAATCGAATCTTTAAGAATGACATTTCCACCGCCATAGATCAGATGCAAACCCAGACCGAATACGACACCCAACAGCAAACCTGCCAGTACTTTTTTTGCCAAACTCCAGTTGGTTTTTCTGGTTTGTGCAAGCAGCAGCAAAGCGGCGATAAAAACAAGAATATTGACGATTAGAGGCCAATTCATTCCTCTACTCCTAATTTAATTTAAAACGTTTAACTTCAACTATTTGACCATAGCGTGAATCTACCACGCCAGTTTTTTTATTCAATCAAAGCCACATAGTATGGAGAATACTTCCAATTATCTGATATAAATTATTCTGTTATCTATATAATTTTTATTTAGATATCTGAACTCTACCCTGTTTAATTCTTCATCGAGATTATATTACGGATTGATCTTAAGACTTATACTATGTGGTTTTTTTACCCAATTCCATCTGTAAATCTTTAATGTTATGGCATCGATGTGGTTGCTAGATAGCAATTGCGTCAGGCACACGCTATAATCTTGGTCATGAAGCAAAACACCTACGCGCCAAGGATTGATCGCCTTATCATCCATGTATTGGTTTTGAGCTCACTACATCGGTTCGTTACCCTATGTCAGTTGAATCATCTAATACCACGCAAAGGTTGAAGCCAGCGAACGGTCTCGATTAATATTTAAGCAAATCTAGGGTTATACGCAAATCATCAATCGCGTATGCTCAACTCGATTTGTATTCTCCTCTGCCACAGGTCATACAAAAAGATCGACATGGGGCTGAGTTATTTAGATCACTCCCTTAAACGATGTCATGAAGCCATGGGCTGAGTGCTTAAATCATCCGCATCGAGCGATCAAGTTTAAGTCTCCCACACCTTTTTCACATCAAAAGATTTAAGCAGTAAATTTTATGAAAATAGTTGTATTTAACAAACCGTATGATGTGTTGTCGCAGTTTCGAGAAGACAGTAAGCATCCGACCGTATCAAGTTTTATCAATGATCCAGATTTACGAATTGCAGGACGTCTAGACCTCGACTCCGAAGGTTTAATTTTTTTGACCGATCATGGTGGTTTAAACCAATACATTACTCATCCAAACAATAAAAAGTACAAAACTTATTTGGTTCAGGTCGATGGTGATATTACCGAAGAAGCACTCGAACAGCTGCGTAAAGGGGTTGAACTGGCCGATGGCATGACCCTTCCGGCGAAAGCCATTAAAGTCTCTGAGCCTGAATGGCTCTGGGAACGTCACCCGCCAGTGCGTTATCGTGCCAGTATTCCGACCTCTTGGGTGGAAATCCAGATTTGTGAAGGCCGCAACCGACAGGTTCGTCGCATGACCTCAACAGTAGGCTTCCCGACACTACGCCTCATTCGAACCAAAATTGGCTCAATTGATCTTGAGCGCTTGGGGCTACAACCGGGTGAGCAAAAGGAAATTGAACCGTTACTTTATCCAGACTTTAAAGATGTCCCTGAAGACAAGCCATTTCGCTCGCGTTCTTATGTGAAAAAGCCGGGTGGCACAGGAGGCAAACCGCTGCATCAAAAAAATAAAGAAGGCGACAAAAAAGATCCTGCGAAAAAGAAATCAGGTACCACTCGTATTTGGCAAATGGACGAAAGTGAAAAGCCACGTCGTAAGACCAACGGCACCACAAGACCCAACACTAAGAGTCGTGGCCGCCGAGCGCGTTAATCTGCTAAAAAAACAGGATGCTTCGGCATCCTTTTTTTATGATGTTACATTTTTTACTACACGAATTTATGCCGAATCGATACCATAACCATTTGAATATTGAGATCAATCAGATGATAAAAAAGCTGCTTCCTCTCATTGGACTTGGTTTTTCGGGATTTGTTTTTGCACAAAACCCATTAAGTGTGCATGTATTAAATTTAGATACCGGTCTACCATCGGCACACGTGAATGTGGTGCTAGAAGCACAGCAAAATGACAAATGGGTCGAAATCAACTCAGGCTCGACCGACGATAACGGTCGGATCGAGGCACTTTATCCGGAAAATAAAACCCTCGATAAAGGCGTGTATCGGGTCACCTTCAAAACAGGTGAATGGTTTCGCCAAAAAAATCAGCGTAGCTTTTTTCCAGAGGTGCCCGTGGTCTTTGTTATCGATGGTTCTTTGCCGCATTATCACATTCCACTGTTAATCAGCCCTTACGGTTACTCGACGTATCGGGGTAACTAAGTATAAGAAAAGCAATCTTTTTAAAATTTGAACAGATAAAAAAACCGATGCCTAGGCATCGGTTTTTTTAGTTTTTAAGTGTTTTAAGCCACTTTTGAAAGCGCAGAATTAAAGGTCTCGCTTGGACGCATTAATGCATTCACTTTAGCTGGATCAATCGCGTAATAGCCACCAATATCCACTGACTTGCCTTGTACTTCTGAAAGCTCAGCCACGATTTTGTCTTCGTTTTCACTTAATAGTTTTGCAAGTGGTTCGAACTTGGCTTTGAGTTCAGCATCTTCGTCTTGTGCAGCAAGTGCTTGTGCCCAGTATAAAGATAAGTAGAAATGACTGCCACGGTTATCAATTTCACCTGTACGGCGCGATGGAGACTTGCCGTTATCGAGTAATTTACCCGTTGCTTGGTCAAGTGTCTTGGCAAGAAGTTTAGCGCGCGCATTGTCTTCTTTAATGCCCAACTCTTCAAGTGACACTGCCAACGCCAAGAACTCACCCAGTGAATCCCAACGCAAGTGGTTTTCTTCTACCAACTGCTGTACGTGTTTCGGTGCAGAACCACCCGCACCTGTTTCGTACATGCCGCCACCGGCCATTAACGGCACAATTGAAAGCATTTTTGCAGAAGTACCCAATTCCATAATTGGGAACAAATCGGTGAGATAGTCACGCAAGATGTTACCTGTGACCGAAATAGTATCTAAACCGCGAACAACGCGCTCAAGCGTATAACGCATTGCACGCACTTGCGACATGATTTGGATATCCAAACCTTCTGTGTCGTGTTCTTTCAAATACTTTTGAACTTTTTTAATCAGCTCATTTTCGTGTGGACGGTACGGGTCGAGCCAGAAAATCGCAGGCATGCCTGAGTTGCGTGCACGTGTAACAGCAAGTTTTACCCAGTCACGAATCGGTTCATCTTTTACCTGACACATACGCCAGATATCGCCTTCTTCAACGTTTTGCGTCAACAATACTTCACCCGTTTCAAGATCGGTAATGTTGGCAATACCCGCTTCAGGGATTTCAAAAGTTTTGTCGTGCGAACCGTATTCTTCAGCTTTTTGAGCCATCAAACCAACGTTAGGAACTGTTCCCATGGTTTTCGGATCAAAATTACCGTGCCATTTACAGAAATTAATCATTTCTTGGTAAATACGCGCAAATGTTGATTCAGGCATAACGGCTTTCGCATCGTATTGCTTGCCATCGGCACCCCACATTTTACCGCCTGCACGAATCATGGCTGGCATAGATGCATCAACAATGATGTCGTTTGGAGAATGGAAGTTGGTGATGCCTTTTGCAGAATCCACCATTGCCAATGCTGGACGGTGTTCTTGACATGCATGAAGATCTTCAATGATTTCTTCACGTAGCGATGTTGGCAATGTTTCGATTTTTTCGTAAAGACCTGCCATGCCGTTATTGACATTAATGCCAAGCTCATCGAACAGCTTGCCATGTTTTTCAAAAGCGTCTTTGTAGTAAATTTTCACACAGTGACCAAACACGATTGGGTGAGACACCTTCATCATGGTTGCTTTTACGTGTAAAGAGAACAAGATGCCTGCTTCGCGGCAATCATCGAGCTGCTTTTCATAGAAATCGCACAGCGCTTTTTTGCTCATAAACATTGAGTCGATGATTTCACCGTCTTTCAACGCTACTTTTGGTTTGAGTACAATCGTTTCGCCACGATTGGTGATCAACTCCATTTTAACGTTGCGCGCACGGTCAAGTGTCATCGATTTTTCGCCATGATAGAAGTCACCTTCTTCCATATGCGAAACATGAGTTTGCGACCATTGCTTCCACTCACTCATTGAGTGTGGATGTTTTTTCGCATAATTTTTTACAGCTGCAGGTGCACGGCGGTCTGAGTTACCTTCACGAAGTACAGGGTTTACTGCTGAACCTAAGCATTTGCCATAGCGTGCCTTGATTTCTTTTTCTTCTTCAGTTGTTGGATTCTCAGGATAGTTTGGAATCGCAAAACCTTTAGATTGAAGCTCTTTAATACATGCAGTGAGCTGTGCTACAGAGGCACTGATGTTTGGCAATTTGATGATATTGGTGTCTGGATCTTGAGTTAAACGACCCAACTCAGCCAAGTTGTTTGGAACTTTTTGCTCATCACTTAAATAATCAGAGAATTCTGCAAGAACGCGAGAAGCTACAGAAATATCACTTTTTGCAATTTCTATGCCTGCAGGCTTAGTAAAAGTCTCAATGATCGGCAGCAGTGAGTAAGTCGCTAATAGCGGCGCCTCGTCGGTCAGTGTGTAAATGATTGTTGACTTTCCACCAGCCATATATATCTCCTGCTTTGGATTGAGTTTTTTTAGGAGCGATGATCAAGATTCACTCCCTGAAACCGATTAGCTTAAATAAAAACCCTGAGAGTATCCGCTGTCACGACTGTTCAGTCAACGTCATATCTAGTGATATCCACATTTCGAAAAAAAATAGTGTTCGACTATCAGATTTTGTATCGGTTTAATTGCACATATTGAGAAATTTAACTGTTTGAAACTCTTATTTTTCATATTTTTTACGGGCTGTTGTCATGATATGCATATGCTCGCAACAAAAAACACACCCAAATAAAAACCAGTGATTGTCACCAGTTTTTATTTGTTTATCTTCTATAAGCTTATGGCGCAGTGAATTTTAACCATTTATCCAGTTTATTTTGATCTTCAACAGTTAACTGAACTTCCTGCAGTTCAAGCGCATCGGCACTTATTGTAAAAGTCATAAGCTCATCTCGGCGAAACGCATGTACAACATATTCACCCGATGCCTTGGCATAACGTGCCAATAGCTTTTCAGTCGCTTTTAAACCATCAATCGCAACAATCACATCTTGCGCAGAAAGGCCTGCTTTGGCTGCACTAGCACTACGGTTCACCTGTTGTACCAACACACCTTCTGGTTTGTCAGCCAACTTCATACCAAATGGTAATTGTTTGTCGCGCTGAATGCTGTAGTTCAGACCAAATTCTGGTAAAAGCTGATCGAGTGGCAATTCATCTGTGGTGTTGATTAAATGATTAATCTGCTCAAGCCAGTTATCACCAGTTAACTGTTCACACAATTCAAAAATGGTCCGCTCATTCACCTGAACACCATTTTGTGTATTGGCATACATTTTTTGTAGCAGTGCATCGAGGTTCGATCCACGTAAGCGCAGGCCTAAATCGAGACAAAGTGCAACCAAGCAGCCCTTGTTGTAATAGCTGGTACCGGCATTGTTGGAGTTTTCATCTGGACGATAAAACTTGATCCATGCATCAAAACTTGACTCTGCCACAGTCTGAACAAATCTTCCCGGATTTTGTAAATAGCGGTCGATCTGTGCTTTGAGTAATTTTAAATACGATGCCTGTGAAATGACGCCACTTCTGAGCAGGACCAAATCATCGTAATACGATGTAAAGCCTTCAAAAATCCAGAGCAACGACGTATAACCTTCCTGATGCAAATTATACTGAGCGAAGGTTTCTGGTCGGATAAATTTGACCAGCCACGAATGAAAATACTCATGACTGCACAAGCCCAAGAAGCGCTGGTAATCTTCAGATGGTTCTTCCTGTTCGTTCGGCTGTGGCAAATCGGTACGCGGAATAATTAAACTGGTACTGTTACAGTGCTCAAGACCACCATAACTATTGCCAGTGGCCATCGTCATAAAGGTGTAATCTTTAAAAGGTGCCGAACCAAAAATTGCAATTTCAGTCTGACAGATTTTCTCTAAATCCGCTTTTAGGCGCTCGACATTGGTATTGTGTTGACCAGAAATCACCATTTTATGCTGAATTCCTGCTGCTTCAAATTCAAAGCGCGTCTGTTCAGCCAATTCAAATGGACTATCGATTAACTGATCATAATTTTCGGCTTTGAGTGTAAAGCGCCCTCTCACCAGACTTTTTGCAGGTAAACCCGTGGCCAACTGAAAGTGTTTGAGCTCATCTGGGAGAAAAAGCTCAACTTCACATGGTTTTTCTTCTTGATTGGCAAGCCCCATACACACACAAGCTGGATTGACGTATAAACGGGTCTGATCAACATAGGCCCCACGCACCGACAGATCAAAAGCATAAACATCATATTCAACCGTGATAAGCTCGTGATCGTTGTTAAAGAGCCTCCAGCGGTTTTTTTGCTCTTTTTTAATTTGTAAAATACGACCCGCTTCATCGTATGCACGAACCGACTCAACATGTTTGGCAAACTCACGAATCAGGTAACTGCCCGGAATCCAGGTTGGAAGCCATAACTCCTGATTGGGGTCTGCAAGAAAACGTAAGGTGACATGAACGAGATGCTGACGATAGTCGTCAAATTCGATTTGATAATGCAACATAGTTCTACATAAGAATTAGCAAGATGATCTTAGCTTAGCATTTTTTTACAAAGTCTTGCGTAGTTGTCTTATTTGTCTGCAAAAGTCACTAGCCTTGAACCCAAAAAAGGCATAGCATGCGTGTGTTTTGGCATTTCCTGCTAGAGGATGGCAACCTAAGGTGAACACGTGCGACTGATACTGACCATTATTTCTTTATTTAGCCTTTTATGTGCATCTGTTGCACATGCAAATTTGCTTAATATTGCACCCGAGAGTGTTGAGGCAGAAGCATGGAGTATTGTGGATGCGCAATCTGGTCAAATCATTGCCGAGCACAACAGCCATGTACAACGGGCGCCAGCATCCTTAACCAAAATGATGGTGGCTTACATTACCTTAAAAGAGCTTAAAGCAGGAAAGCTCCACAAAAATGACATTCTCACGGCAACACCTGTGGTCAATATGGTGATGTGGGATGAATCACAAATGTATCTCAAGCCGGGTGAGCAGATTTCAATCGATCAATTGCTTGCCGGTTTAATTGTGATGTCAGCCAACGATGCTGCGGTCAGTCTAGGTGAAAAAATTTCAGGTAGCGTCCCCAACTTTGTGGCACGTATGAATCAAGAAGCACGCGCATTGGGAATGAAAGATACTCATTTTTCCAACCCGGCGGGTGTCACCATGACCGATCATTATTCTACATCGCATGATTTGAGCCTGCTTGCACAAGCAATTGTCAAAGAAACACCCGATTACTTAAATTACTCGAAACTTCCAAGCTTTCGCTATCAGCAGCGCTTTCATCGTGCGACCAATCTGGCGCTTAAAATGGACCCTACTGCTGACGGCCTAAAAACAGGTTACACCAAAGCTGCTGGATTTAACTTGGCGTTAACTGCAAAGCGCCCAACCATGAATGTCGATTTGCCTGAGCGTCGACTGATAGTGGTGGTACTCGGCACTAAAAATGCATTTAAACGTGCCGAAGTGGCCAACAAACTGATGAATTTGGCCTACGCCTATACTCGCGATGAAGAAGTGATCAAAAACAAGCAATTGATTGCGGAGCTTCCTGTTGTGAAATCCACCTTAAAAATGTTTAAGGTCGAAACACATACGCCAACCATTGTAACTACATCGCTTTACAATCTGGCACAGCCAATTGATCTCAACAACTTTGATAACATCTCTCAACGTTTGTTTACGCCAATGGCCAACGGTCAAAAGCAATGGATTGAACCCTTACAAACCACCAATACGCGTATTAATGTAGAACTGAATGAACAACAGTTGACCGCGCCTTTAATGAAAGCAATCAATTTGGCTACGGTTCAGATTTATCAAAACAACCAGTTGATTCGCAGCATTCAGATTAACGATACAGTGCATATCGAAGAAGCAAATTTCTGTGAACGTTTCTTTATGTGGTTAAAAGGTTTGTTTAATCTGTTTGGGCATGACCAGCAAACAGCAAAGCTGTATCCGCTGCACTAAGTTGTAATCGTCAGATATATTCAGGCAGCTTCGGCTGCCTTTATTTTTGCAAAAACCTCAATAAAAATGCCTTTTTCAACTCAAATTAAGACATTTTGAGCAGAAAACTTAATAAAATTTGATAAATCGCATTGAAAAGCTAAAAATCGTCTCCAACTAAGAAAAAATGAACGCTTAAATGTGAAATTTGTGAGATTTTGCGATTTTTAATCTACAAATCTGCTTTTTCACTTTATGATGTGAACTTAAATTGATTGAATGGATCAACAAACATGACTGCTATTGCAAATAACCACGTGGTTTCATTCCACTACAAATTAACGAATGCTGAAGGTGAAACCCTTGACCAATCTCAAGGCGAACCACTTGCCTATTTGCACGGTGCAGGTAACATCATCCCAGGTTTGGAAAATGCACTTGTAGGTAAAGCTGTTGGTGACAAATTTACAGTGAATGTTCCAGCTGCTGAAGGTTATGGCGAGTACAATCCTGATCTCGTTCAAGAAGTTCCAGCTCAAATGTTCCAAGGTGTTGAAAACATTCAACCGGGCATGCAGTTCCAAGCGCAAACTGATGACGGCGTTCAGATCGTTACAGTTAAAGCTGTTGAAGGCGACAACATTGTTGTTGATGCCAACTTCCCGCTTGCTGGTCAAGATTTAACGTTTGAAGTTGAAATCGTTGAAATTCGTGATGCAACTCAAGAAGAGTTAGATCACGGACACGTTCACGGTGTAGGTGGTCACCACCACTAAGCTGGAAATATCCAGTATAAAAGGTAAGGCTTCGGTCTTACCTTTTTTTATGCATCCAACACACAAAAAATGATAAAAATAGAGCATGAACTAAAATTAAACAGCATTTCACATCTCGCTCACTTTTTTACTTATAAGATTAAAGACAATTCGCTTTCACACACTTTATAAATTTAAACACTTTAAATAGGTCTACAGATGAATCAATTGATCTGGTTTCGAAATGATCTTCGGTTAAACGATCAATCTGCGCTATGGCATGCAACACAGGCCGGCACAACGCTTGCATTGGTTATTTTCTCTCCTGAGCAATGGCAACGTCATGATGATGCGCCGATAAAAATCGATTTTTATTTACGTCAACTTGCACAGCTTAAAGACGATTTAACAGCACTCAATATTCCGCTAATTGTACGCACCATTCCATTATGGAAAGATATTCCAGACGAGCTAGTCAAGCTGGTAGAGCACTACAAGATTGAAAATGTTTATTCCAATGTCGAAGTAGGCATTAACGAACTTGAGCGGGATCATCAGGCTCAAACAGCACTCAATGCCATTCAAAAAGATTTAAAACTGTATCAAGATAAAACCCTATTCACTTTAGGCAGTATTCGTAATAAAAGTGACGCGCCTTATCAGGTGTATACGCCATTTAAGAAAAACTGCTACGAACTGCTCAATATCAGTCTTCCTCAATGCTTCCCGCAACCCGAAGCTCAGTCGGATGTACCAAAAATCAAAGCAGATGACTCAAAATTTCCTTCCATGACGAACTTGGGTTATGACGAAATCGATAAAAAAACCCAAGCCCTCTGGCCTGTTGGTGAAAAAGCAGCGCATAAGCGTCTTGAAGCGTTTATAAAAGATAAAATCAATCACTATCACGAGCTGCGTGACTATCCGGCCGCTGAAGGAACCAGTTGTATTTCACCGTATTTGACCATTGGTCTGGTGTCTATTCGTCAATGTGTACAGGCTATTTTTGCAAAACATCAGGGCCAGTTTTTATTAGAAAATAAAGGTCAGGAAGTTTGGCTCAATGAATTACTCTGGCGCGAGTTTTATCAGCAACTCATGTTTGACTTTCCAAAGCTGTCGCGCCATCAGCCCTTTCAAGATCAAACCAAAACTATTCCATGGAAAGACAATGACGCGCATTTTGAAGCATGGACACAAGGTCAAACCGGCATTCCGATTGTCGATGCCGCCATGCGTCAGCTCAAGGCAACAGGCTGGATGCATAACCGTGTCCGTATGATTTGTGCGATGTTTCTGACCAAAAACCTACTGATCGATTGGCGTAAAGGCGAACAATGGTTTATGCAACATTTGATCGATGGTGATTTTGCGGCCAATAATGGCGGCTGGCAATGGAGTGCTTCGACGGGCACCGATGCCGCACCCTATTTCCGTATTTTTAATCCAGTCAGCCAATCTGAAAAATTCGATCCAGACGGGAAATTTCTTAGAGAATGGCTCCCCGAACTCAAACATTTGGATAACACCCAAATCCATGAGCCATACGCGAGTAAACAAATCTCGAAGCTCAACTATCCAAAACCGATTGTCGATTTAAAAGCCAGTCGTGCAGAGGCGATTGAAGTATTTAAAAATAATTAACTCATCTGCTGGCTTTCAGAAGGCTATTTATGTCTTTCTGGAAGCTTTCCCCCATTCAAACCTGAACTCAAGTCATGCCATAAAATAAAATAGAAAAAACAGCTGACTTGCTATATTGTAATAACGTTTAATAAAAATATGCGTTTGTTTTATTTTGAATAAGTAAAAACTAAGAATAAACCGTTTTACTCATCTCATCGATTTATGTATTCAGGTAAGCTTATGACCTACTCTCATCATGCAGAAGATCACTATATTCATCGTACCGGTTGGCTACGTGCCTCTGTGCTGGGGGCGAACGACGGGATTATTTCAGTGACCAGCTTAGTCATGGGAATGGCCGCGAGTGGTGCAAGCTCGCATACCTTGTTTATTGCTTGTCTGGCTGGTTTGATATCGGGTGCAACGTCCATGGCCGCAGGTGAATATGTCTCGGTTCAGTCGCAAAAGGACATTGAGCATGCCGATTTGAAATTTGAGGCAAGAGAGCTTGAAAAGAATCCTCATCTTGAATTAGAAGAGTTAACCATCATTTACATGCGCCGCGGCTTAAGCCCAGAATTGGCCAAAGAAGTTGCCATTCAGTTAACCGAGAAAGATGCACTTGAAGCACATGCGCGCGATGAAATTGGTATTATTGAGCAAACAGCGGCACGTCCTATTCAAGCCGCGTTTTCATCGGCTTTGTCTTTTTCATTGGGCGCACTTTGCCCGATGCTGGCTATTTTGCTGAGTCCTGAACATTTGGTGTCGATCGTGGTGTTGATTGTCGGCGTATGTTCTTTGGCAATCATGGGGGCACTGTCGAGTTATTTTGCCGGTACAGCACTATGGAAAGGCAGCTTACGGATTACACTTTGGGGCATTTTGGCGATGGCCTTTTCAAGCTGGGTTGGGTCATTTTTTCAAGTCGGACCAATTTAATCTTGAGCTGAAAATGATCAATCAGGCCTCAAGCAACATTAGATGATCTTTTCATTCATATATCGCCAGTAACGCTTCGGCACATACTGAATATGCAATTTAATGTTTTTACGGGCCTGAATGTTGACGCTGTTGAAGTAGTCTTTCCAGAGCTGGTCGTAGAGCATCTCCTGCTCATCCAGTTCAAGGTCAAAATTCTGACTAAAGCCATTGTCGATATTTTTATCGATGGTACTCGCATTGAGTTCGACTTGATGAATGGTATTTAAATCGTAATAAATACCGTAGTGGCGTTTTTCATCGTAAATCAGCCACTCTTGATCTTGGTAACGGGCCTTAAAATGTCGTTGAATCAACGGCAATACATTAAAATCTGGACGAACCAGACTGATAAAAAGTCCTTCTTTGGTTTTTTTAAACCGTACAAATGCTTCCATACGATGTTTTTCACGTCCCACTTGCTTGGTCCACTGTGCAACACCTAACACATCTGGATTGCCATAATTTTTTTCAATCGAAATATGGCTTTGAAAGACATAGACAGCAAAATTGAACAAATGCTGATAAGCCGGCAGTTGCTCAGACAAATAGCTGTAATAAAAGCGTTTCAAGCCTTCATTTGAGAGTTTTTGACTTAAACCTTCCCAAACGCGTTTGGCCTGTGCCTCATGGCTCGCAATCTCAATTGTTTCGGCAAGCAACGAGTCTTGAGCCTGATGTTCAAGCGCCAACGTCACATCAAACTCTTTAAACTGAAATGCACGAAAGATACAGCATAAAAGCCCGGTCATTGTGCCATCAAACTGATATATCACCATCGCTAAAAGCCAAACCCCAACTGCGGTGATAATTGTTTGGTGTACTTAGATTGACCCGACTGCAGAATTTGCTGGCGAACCTGTGTCGGATGTAGCTCTTTTTTATAAGCTGGTGTGTCGATACAAAACATAAAATGCTGCGCGCGGCTATAGGCCACACCCATTTTTTTAAGTTGGTCGGTACGTAATGGACCAAAACGACGCGCCTGAATGATTTTTTTGGCCGAACGTACCCCAATGCCTGGAATTCGTAGGATCATTTGATAGTCTGCTCGATTGATATCGACAGGAAAATATTCGGGATGTCGAAGTGCCCAGCTTAACTTTGGATCGACCTCCAAATCCAGATTAGGAAACTGCGGATTGACAATCTCGTTGGCAGCAAAGCCATAAAAGCGCATTAGCCAATCAGACTGATACAAACGATTTTCACGTAATAACGGAGGTGCAGAACCAATCGCTGGCAAAGCCTTGTCTTGATCATTAATTGGGATATAACCTGAGTAGTAAACCCGTTTAAGCTTGTAATCTTTATAATGCTGATCGGCCATCATCATGACATCATAATCGGTCTCATTTGAGGCACCTACCACCATTTGTGTAGTTTGACCCGCAGGCACAAATTTTGGCACAGAGCGAATCAGCTTGCGTTCATCTTTAAACTGAATTAAGCGGTCTCGAACAATGCCTAAATCTTTTTGTACTTCGGCGTGGCTTTTCTCAGGTGCAAATTGTTTTAAACCTGCTTCAGTCGGCATTTCAAGATTAATACTCATACGGTCAGCATAAAGCCCCGCCTCGGTAATCAGCTCTGGTGAAGCACCCGGAATGGTTTTTAAATGAATATAGCCGTTGAAATTTTCTTCCAAACGTAATTTTTTAACCACTTGAAGCATTCGCTCCATAGTGTAATCGGCAGACTTGAAAATTCCTGAACTTAAAAATAACCCTTCTATATAATTACGACGATAAAAATTAATAGTCAGATCGACCACTTCTTGCACCGTAAATGCAGCTCGTTTGACATCATTTGAACGTCTGGATACGCAATAAGCGCAGTCATAAATACACACATTGCTAAATAAAATTTTAAGGAGCGAGACACAGCGGCCGTCTTCGGTATAGCTATGGCAAATACCCGATCCGGTATTTCCCAACCCTTTGTCTTTGTTTTTTCGATCACTGCCGCTTGATGAACATGAAACGTCATACTTGGCTGCATCTGCAAGAATTTGCAGCTTTTCACGAATACGATCTGTCATGCATGTCTACCTGATCTGCGATTGCCCATAGCGCTATTATAAAAAATCGCCGGTGAGTGTAGACATGCATTTGATGTATTTACGACACCAGATGTCGCGTTAAATGTAAACAACTTTGCGTTGCAGTAAACCGCCTCAATCTGTCATGTACAGATAAATAATATACGCCGCAAGCTTCGCTGTCCGATGATCGAGATCAAAATTTGGATTACATTCTGCAACGTCCAAAACTTTTACTTTTCCGCTTGCCTTGATGCGTTGCAGCAGAGGTTCAAAAATAGCCAGATCGATTCCTTTAACGGCTGGTGCACTTACGCCCGGAGCGATGCTGGCATGAAAAACATCGAGATCAATCGTGATATAAAGCTCATCTACACGCGCTATAAAGGTATCTATTTTTCGCAATACCGCATCAAGATTGCTGCTATTTAGCTCATGATCGAACAAATAGTCGCAATGAAGCCGCTCGGCTGTTTCAAATAAGGCTTGAGTATTTGAATGTTTGGCAACGCCTAAGCATAAATAATGAAAATCTTGACCATGTTGTGCAGATAGCATTGCGGCATCGTAAAAAGGCGTACCTGATGTGACTTGAGTGGCTTCACGCAAATCAAAGTGAGCATCGAAGTTAATGACGCCAACTTTTTTATTTAAATCTTGATTTAAGACATGCCGAAATAACCCAGAAAAACTCCCAAAAGCCACCTCGTGACCGCCACCGATTACGACAGGTTTACTGCCCTGTTGCAAACATGCATCTACTGCTGTCGCAAGTTGCTCCTGCGCTGCTTCAAGTGCAGCATCTTCACAGTAAATCGTGCCCCAATCTGAAATCGAAATACTTTGATGAACCGGCAAATTACTGAACTGGGTGCGAATTGCATCTGGCGCAAGCGACGCTCCCATCCGGCCATGATTTCGTCGTACACCTTCATCGGATGCAAACCCGATCAGCGTATACGTAGCCGTCGGGCTTTGCCCCACAAGATGGTGAAAGCGTAAATGCGCTGTGCCATCACCATCGTGACGCCCTTTCCACTGAAAGCTTGGATGAATTGTCATTCCCTTTACCTCATGCATAAACTGAATATTCGATTTCCTGACCATGACGAATAATTCGCTTGGACAAATCTCCGCCCAGCCAGTAGGTCAGTTCTGAGGGGTGTTCGATCTCCCAGGCGACAAAATCGGCCACCTTACCCACTTCCAGACTACCGTGTGAATGTTGTAAGCCCAAAGCCTGTGCGGCATGTAGGGTTACACCAGCCAGTGTCTGTTCAGGTGTTAGTCGAAACAAGGTGCTGCCCATGTTCATCATCAGTCTTAAAGAAAGCGCGGGCGATGTGCCTGGGTTTAAATCACTCGACAAGGCAATTGGCACACCATGTTGCTGCAACAAAGCCACTGGTGGATATTTTGTTTCACGTAAGAAATAAAAAGCACCAGGCAATAAAACCGCAACGGTGTTATTTTTTGCCATCGCAATCACATCTTGTTCGGTTAAATACTCCAGATGATCTGCTGAAAGTGCCTGATAACGTGCTGCCAGTGTGGCTCCCCCCAATGCAGAAAGCTGTTCTGCATGAAGCTTGACTGGCAGATTGAGCTGCTGCGCCGTTTGAAACACGCGCTCCACTTGTGCTGGCGTAAAAGCCAGATATTCACAAAATGCATCTACCGCATCGATCAGGCCTTCGGCATGTAGCTTAGGAAGCATCTCGTTACAGATATGATCGATATATGCATCTTGATCTGTGCTGCTGTATTCTGGTGGCATGGCGTGTGCCGCAAGACAGGTACTCTTCACGGTCATGGGGAGCTGCTTGGCAATTTGACGAATCACCCGCAGCATTTTACGTTCGTTTGTATAGTCCAGCCCATAGCCTGACTTAATCTCAATACTGGTCACACCGTCTCTTAACAGGGCACGAACGCGCTTGAGACCCGAAGCCAGTAATTCATCTTCATTGGCGGCGCGGGTTGCACGCACAGTGCTGGCAATCCCCCCTCCTTGTGCTGCAATTTCGGCGTAGCTCACCCCTTCAAGACGCTGCTCAAACTCTAAACTTCGATTGCCACCAAAAATACTGTGTGTATGGCAGTCAATGAGTCCCGGTGTCACCCAGCGTCCTTGCAAGTCACAGACCTGTATATCTGTAATATCAGGCAAGTCCTGTTGTGGACCAATCCAGTCAATATGTGTACCTGAACTGATCAATGCCGCATTTTTTATGATTGAATATTGACCGTCACGCATAGTTGCCATGTGACAGTTTTTCCAAAGCGTTTTCATTGTTTTTTCCTGAAGCAGCATACGCACATGATACGGATGCTGCTTAAGTGTTATCGTTCCATTTCTGCACGGTGCTCAAGCGCTGTGGTGTCTTCTTCTACATAATCTTGCTTGGGTTTCACCCAAATCATGTAAGCAATCCAGAGTAAAATCAGCCAGCCAGCACCCACATAAATCGCAGGTCGGGAGTCTGGGAAATATCCCATCATCGCCAAAATAAACAGCATAAATATAATTGCGAAAGCTGGTGCAATTGGCCAGCCAATCACCGGAAAATCGAGCGCTTTGATTTCAGCCACAGAGAGTTTGCGACGCATCGCGACTTGTGAAAGCAAAATCATCAACCATACCCACACCGTCGCGAAAGTGGCAATCGAGGCAATAATGATGAATACATTTTCAGGGATAAGATAATTTAAAATGACGCCAACCAGCAAAACACCCGCCATAACGACCACGGTCATCCATGGCACGCCGTTCTTAGAGAGCTTTTGAAAGATTTGAGGGGCTTGTCCGCGACTCGACATGCCGTACAGCATACGCCCTGCACCAAATACATCACTGTTAATGGCCGAAATTGCAGCGGTGATCACCACAATATTTAAAATCGTGGCAGCAGAACCAATGCCCAAATTTTCAAAAATTTGTACAAAGGGACTACCCTGGCTGCCAATCTGGTTCCATGGAAAGATCGACATTAATACAAAAATAGTCAGCACATAAAATAGTAAAATACGTACCGGTACTGCATTAATGGCTTTCGGCAGGGTCTTTTTCGGATCTTGTGATTCACCTGCGGTAATCCCAATAATCTCGATGCCTCCAAAAGCAAACACCACCACCGACAAACAGGCAATCAGTCCTGCAATGCCGTTTGGCATAAAGCCATCATGAATCCAGAGATTTTGTAATCCCGATGTAAAGGTCGAATGATCGGCATGAAAACCGTAAAGCATCAGGCCCAAACCACCCACAATCATGGCGATAATGGCAGTGACCTTGACAATTGACAACCAGAACTCAAGCTCACCAAATACCTTAACGTGGATGAGGTTAATCCCGCCCAGAAACATGATCAACGACATGATCCAGATCCAGCGCGGCACATCCGGGTACCAAAATCCCATGTAAATCCCAAATGCGGTGACATCGGCGAGTGCCACAATCACCATCTCAAACACATAAGTCCAGCCGGTGGTAAAGCCGGCGAGCGGCCCAATATACTGCGAGGCATAATGACTAAATGAACCCGATACTGGGTTATGTACCGCCATTTCGCCCAGCGCCCGCATTACGATATAAATTGCAATTCCGGCAATGATATACGCCAAGATGACCGAAGGGCCTGCCATTTTAATTGCTGTTGCTGAACCATAAAATAAACCCGTTCCAATGGCAGAGCCTAAGGCCAGAAAACGGATATGACGGGTATTCAACCCCCGCTGTAATGTGGAGTGTTGTGACATTTTAATCTCCAATCCTTGAGGAAATTCAGTTAGATTCGGCCACTCCATGTGACCGATTTATAGATCAAACTTCAGACAAACTCGGCAATAATTTTGGAAGAATTAACGCATTTAAGCATCCGCTTGCGAGTAGCGTGGTGGCTTGCTCGATATCAGGTGCAAAAAAACGATCTTCGCTGTAGTAAGGCACTTGATCACGCAATAAATGCCGCGCGCGTTCAAGTTTTGGTGAACTTTTCAGTCCTTCACGAAAATCAAGTCCTTGGCATGCCCCGAGCCACTCTACCGCCAGAATGCCACGTACGTTGTCGGCCATATACCACAAACGTTTTCCGGCATTTGGCGCCATGGATACGTGGTCTTCCTGATTGGCAGACGTCGGTAGACTATCGACACTGGCAGGATGTGCAAGGGCTTTATTGTCACTTGCCAATGCAGCTGCTGTCACCTGTGCAATCATAAAGCCAGAGTTGACACCACCATTGGCCACCAGAAAAGGCGGCAACTGTGACATATGGCGATCCATCATCATGGAAATACGACGCTCTGACAACGAGCCTATTTCCGCAATTGCCAGTGCTAAATTATCTGCAGCCATCGCCACAGGCTCTGCATGGAAGTTTCCTCCCGAAATCACATCGTCCTCTGCCGCAAAGACCAACGGATTGTCAGACACTGCATTCGCTTCAATTTCAAGAACTTCAGCTGCTTGACGAATTTGCGTCAGACACGCTCCCATCACTTGCGGCTGACAACGCAGTGAATACGGATCTTGAACCTTACTGCACTCTTCGTGTGACAATCCAATTTCACTCGACTCTGTGAGTAAGTCACGATACGCTGCGGCGACATCGATTTGCCCGCGCTGACCACGTACTTCATGAATTCGTGCATCAAACGGCGCGCGTGATCCGAGCATGGCTTCAACGCTTAAACCACCACATACGGTTGCTGCTGCAAAGAGATCTTCTGCTTCAAAGAGTCCACGCAAGGCATAGGCAGTAGAGGCCTGTGTTCCATTGAGCAGCGCCAGACCTTCTTTAGCTGCCAGTGAAATCGGCTCAAGGCCGGCTATTTTAAGGGCTTCAACTGCTGAAATCCACTGTCCTTGATAGCGCGCTTTACTTTCACCAAGTAATACCAGCGACATATGGGCCAGTGGCGCCAAATCGCCCGAAGCTCCCACAGAGCCTTTTAAAGGAATATGCGGGTAGACTTCGGCATTGATCAGCGCGAGCAGTGCATCAATCACTTTACGGCGAATACCCGAAAAACCGCGTGCTAAGCTATTGGCTTTAAGCAACATAATTAAGCGCACCATAGCATCATCGAGTGGTTCGCCCACCCCTGCTGCATGTGACAGCACCAATGAGCGTTGCAATTTTTCTAAATCTTCAGGTGCAATTTTGGTCGATGCGAGTAAGCCAAAACCTGTATTAATGCCATAGGCCGTGCGACCTTCGTTTACGATTTTTTCGACACAGGCCACACTGGCATTGATCGCCGCAGATGCGCTCTCATCGAGTTTTACCTTAATCGGCTGATGATAAGCTTGGCGTAAATCTGCGAGGGTGAGTTTGCCCGGTTGAAGTAAGAGTTCCATGTTTGGCGTCCTGTTTGCGCTATATTTATTTTAGATGCTGATTCGGTATCAGCATCTATCAACTCAATTTGAGCAAGTTATTGCGTGATCATTGGCAAGTTTAGTCCTTGCTCTTTGGCACAATCAATTGCGATTTCATAGCCTGCATCGGCATGACGCATTACACCAGTTGCAGGGTCATTCGTTAAAACTCGTGCAATACGTGCTGCTGCTTCGTCTGTGCCATCACAGACAATCACCACACCTGAATGCTGAGAAAAGCCCATTCCGACACCGCCACCATGATGCAATGATACCCATGTCGCACCACCTGCTGTGTTCAGTAGTGCATTTAAAAGTGGCCAGTCCGATACAGCATCAGAGCCATCTTTCATCGATTCAGTTTCACGGTTTGGACTTGCCACCGAGCCAGAATCGAGATGATCACGCCCAATGACCACTGGCGCTGACAACTCACCACTACGAACCATTTCATTAAATGCCAATCCGAGTTTGGCACGCAGGCCCAACCCGACCCAGCAAATACGTGCAGGTAAACCTTGGAAGCTAATTCGCTCACGTGCCATATCTAACCAGCGATGTAAATGCGCATCGTCAGGAATTAACTCCTTCACTTTCGCATCAGTTTTATAGATATCTTCCGGGTCTCCCGAAAGTGCAGCCCAGCGGAATGGCCCTATTCCACGACAGAAAAGTGGACGAATATAGGCCGGTACAAAACCTGGAAAATCGAATGCATGTTCTACACCCACTTCTTTGGCCATTTGGCGAATATTATTGCCATAGTCGAAGGTTGGAATGCCCATATTCTTAAAATCAAGCATGGCTTGAACATGCTGCGCCATCGATTTTTTAGCAGCTTGAACCACCTGCTCTGGCTCGGTTTTAGAGCGCTCACGGTATTCATTCCATGTCCAACCTACAGGTAAATAACCATTGAGCGGATCATGTGCACTGGTCTGATCTGTCACCATATCTGGACGTACGCCACGGCGCACCAGTTCAGGTAAAATCTCTGCTGCATTTCCATGCAAGGCAATAGAAACAGCTTGACCTTCTTGCGTGTATTTTTCAATACGCGCCAGCGCATCGTCTAAATCTGTTGCTTGCTCATCGACATAGCGTGTGCGTAAACGAAAATCGATACTGGCCTGCTGACACTCGATATTTAAAGAACAAGCACCTGCCAGCGTTGCAGCTAGTGGCTGAGCACCGCCCATTCCTCCCAAACCTGCGGTCAATACCCAGCGACCTTTCAAATTGCCGTTGTAGTGCTGACGACCAGCTTCTACAAAAGTTTCATAGGTTCCCTGCACAATTCCTTGGCTACCAATGTAGATCCAAGAGCCTGCTGTCATTTGCCCGTACATTGCCAAGGCTTTGGCATCGAGATCATTAAAATGTTCCCAATTGGCCCAGTGCGGTACAAGGTTTGAATTTGCAATTAGAACACGTGGCGCATCTTGATGGGTTTTAAACACGCCGACAGGCTTGCCCGATTGAACCAGTAAAGTTTCATCAATTTCTAAATTTTTAAGGGTTTCGACAATTTTATCGAAACATTCCCAGTTTCGTGCAGCACGACCAATCCCTCCGTAAACCACCAGTTCTTTCGGATTTTCTGCCACATCTGGATCAAGATTGTTCATCAGCATGCGTAATGGTGCTTCGGTGAGCCAGCTTTTGGTGTTGAGCTTTGTACCGCGAGGTGCACGAATTTCGATATCACGAAATTTGGTTGTTGCTGTGGTCACAAGAGGACTCCTTCCTTTGAGTTTGAAGTGAAATTTAAGCTCACTTCACTGTATAGTGATGTATTAACTTGTATATACATCTATATACTACACAAATCCTTTTTAATGAAAAGATGCTTTTTTAAAAATTGTGAAAATAAGTATATAAAGCAATGTTTTTTATTGTTTTAATTTTTATACGCCATAAAAAAACACATACAACTTAAGGCTGTATGTGTTGCTTTGGTCCATTCAAAAATTTACTTTCTCAATTCAATTATGTATAAATTCTTAAAAATTCCAGAAATCGTCCGTGTAGATTCCACCGCTTCTTGCTGGTCTAAAAGTATACTTTCATAATGCAGAAGCAGGCAGGATTTTCCATTAATTTGTAGTACCTGAGGCTCGGTCGAGGCATTAAACAGAAAAATAAGATCTGCCGAAATATGACGAGTTTGCGCCGACTTTGCAGCCAAGCGTACATGCTGCGCTTGCCAGAGATTTGGATTATAAATCAGATTAAAGTCACGAATCGGCCCATTTAACAATTCGGCAAATACGTTACGCTCGCCAGAAAAGCAAATGCTTTGGCCCTTATTGAGTTGATGGACAATCCCCTCAATGTTCAAACAAAGCCCTGCACCCTCTAATACACTCAAGATGCGTTGCATTCCCAAAAAGTTGGAAAATGCACCAGATGCAGAAACATCCGCCATGGAAATTCGCCACTCAAAATGCGCCAGATCATCGCCAGCACTTCGAGCCAATTCCAGCGTATATCCCAAACCATTCTTCCAGCGCATTTTTTTATAATCTGAGGCCAGAAGATGTTTCATCATTGCGTAAATTTACCTTCCAGAAAATAGCGACTGCCCGGATAGATCAATCTTGCGCTTGAAACCAACTGTTTGTTCGACCATGTACGACGCCGAATCAACAGGCACGGTTCAGTTTTATTAATTTTGAGCCACTTACACTCCTGTGCTGTTGCAAGAATGGCGGTGACCACGTGTTCGCCTTCTGTTACTGGCGCCTTAGACATCAAATATGCATTAGGTGTAATGTTTTGAAAGTCTTGATCAAGATAATCAGGAATGATGACCGGATCAACCAGACGATCTTCAATTTGGACAGGTACATCATTTTCAAAATGTACAATAATCGAGTGGAACAGTGTCTGTCCTTCACGAATTTGCATTAAAACACTTTGCTCGGCATTGGCCTGAATTTTCTCAAGCACCAGTACTTGGGCGTGATGCTTATGATGTCGAGCCAATATTTCTTCGGCAATATTATTGATCTGAAATAACGCAGTTCGCCCTTGTCCTTCTGCAACAAATGACCCAACGCCCTGAATACGAACCAGCAAGCCTTCACTGGTCAGCTCTCGAAGTGCTCGATTTACTGTCATCCGGCTACAGCCAAGCAAATTGACCAATTCACTTTCAGATGGAATCTTTTTGTTTACAGGCCAAGTTCCGTCATAAATACGCTGTGAAATCATGTGCTTTACACGCAGATATAACGGAACAGGGCTGTCTTGTGTCAGCGAGAGTTCCAGATCATTGTGTGTGGTAGGTCTTGACATCAGTTCCGGCTCATAGAATATTTACTCGTATATTTTAGCGTGATTTAGCTTTAATTGTATATACAAGACTATACATATGAATTTTTATTTGATTGTAGCTTTTTCATCGCTTTAAATTCATCTTTTTCCCTCTACATCGATTACATCGGCATAATGGCGAGTATTAAATTTATACACCAAAGCAGTGACCCTAATGACCAACACCATCTGAAGCTGACTTGAGCCTATGCTGCAATGAATGTGACCGCCGTAAGTTTTGAACGATCACATTCACTTCAAATATTTAGACTAGCCACGGCAACTGGTAAAAAATAATGTTCTGGTACATTTTGTTGGCGTCGCAGGCGCAGCTGTGCTGTTGTTCTGATCAGTCGTTGCCGTGTTATTTTGCGTTGGAGTGCCTGATAAACTACTTAATGCTGCGGCCAGATTGAGACGAGAAAAACGTAAACCATTTCGAGTATCGGTCACCAATGTTCCACTATTTTTGAGTCGATTGACGCTCTCGTCGAGGCTATCATTTGCAAAGGCGTTATTGGCTCGAATAATGGCCAGTGCAGCCGCTACATGCGGTGTTGCCTGAGAAGTACCGCTCATAACAATGCCACCACCTGAAATTCGAACACCCGGTGCAAGTAAGGTCAAATTTGCAGAACTGTTACTAAAACAAGCGACTTTATCTGCATAAGAACTGCTATCGGTACATGAACTATACATGACACGGCCAATATTTGAGTCGTACACGGCCCCTACACTGACTGCTCCTTGTAAACAGGCCGGATATGAAATGGCATTGGATTTAGCCGAGTTTCCTGCCGCTACGACGGGTAATACACCTGCTTCACGTAGCGTTTGAAAGCTTTTTGATAATGAGCCTGTACAGGTCGAAGCATTTAAATCTCCCCCAAGACTCATGTTTGCAGTCTTGATATTGAGGGTTTTGGCATTGTTGGTCACCCAGTTTAAAGCCGCTGCAATATCACTGTCATACGCCAGTTTGCCACGAAAAACATCCATGGCAATAATCTTGGTGTCTGCCGCAACTGTGGCGGCAATCGCTGCAACATTGGTACCGTGTTTTTCACTGTCATCAAGTTGATTGTCTTCTGGTGCCATATCCATAGCATAGCTGACCCGACAACTGGCTGGTGTGCCGGCACGTGTGCAGTTTCCAAAATCATTTAAACGATAATCTACACCCGTATCTAAAATTGCCACCGATGTTCCCTGACCAGTATAACCTTTAGATTTTACTGCTGGTTGGCCAATCAGATTCAGATTTTCATTGGCCATGGTTTTAGACGCTATATTCGGATAAACCGCTTTGACCTCTGGATCATTGAGCAACTTTACCAAAGTATCACGCTGTTGAATTCGATAAAAAGTCAAAGGCAATGCATTGTAATCACGCATTAACTGCACACCGCCAAGTACGGATAGACGTTGTCTTAAATTCTGTTTTTGTTGATGCAGTTGTGTAATTAAGGATGTGCTTGTTAATGGCTGTGTATGGTTCGTCTCGACAATTAAATCATTGGATGCATTATTCAGCAATGCATCCAGATTAATTTTACCTTGTGCAACTTTTTGTAGCGCCTGTGCAGACAGTTTCGCCCGAGCTTGTTCAGATGAAAGCTGAGCTTGCGCTGATGTTATTCCCAATCCAATACTTACAATGAATAGCATGTACTTATGCATGTGTTTAATTCCATTTTTGTTGGGTGAAGAAACGTTAGGGTTTAATAATTTGATTACCCGGGTCCTTTTCTGGATCTATGGGCTGAATGCTCAGATCACTTTTGGTATCGGCAAGTGGCGCGCTGTCGGATGCTTGCTGCTCTGCTTGAGTAACTGAATGAGATGTCACGTCTTGAGTAGTGATATTATTTAGGTGAGATGGCTGATCAAGCTGCCCTGCTTGAGCTTGTGCAGTACTTTGCTTGATTGAGATAGCTGTCTCAGATGGTTGAAAATAAAAAAACAATAACGTCAGAAGCACAATAACTAATAGCAAAATAGAAGCAATTCGCATGTTTCATCCGTGTAGAATTGAGGTTGATGTGATGGGCTGATCTATCGATAAAACCAGATCATCCATGATCAAATTTCAAGCGAACATACCTGAGAATCATTATCAAAACTAGCCACAAACTGACGAAGAATTCTTGAAAATACTGAGTTAAAATCCTCATATCTTAATAAAATAAAAAAACGCTTTAAATTCAATTATCTTAAAGTTATTTATGCTGTAATAAATATGTCATTTAAATTTTTTGTTACATAAATAATCTTATCTTTGAAATTTACCTAAGGCCTGAAACCATTTGAGCACTTACAAATTATCCAAGTAAAAAACGCTGGTTTAAGCATCCATACACAATCTGTTATAGTCATCCAGACAAATCACATTACCATCATATGCAAAAATCCAAACAACTGGCACTGAGCTTAAAGCGATTGATCGAAACAGGGACATGGAAAGCCCATGACAAACTTCCCTCGCTTAGACAGCAAGTCCAAATTTCTGGATTTAGCTTAATGACCGTTTTAAATGCCTATCAGGAGCTCGAAGCTCAAGGGTTAATTTATTCTAAATCAAAGCTTGGATACTTTGTTGCTGTCCCTCCAGTGCCTGCATCGGGCACACATAACATGGTTCAGAGTACCAATATCGAAATCAATTCACGGGTATTTCATTATTTAAAGTCGATTCAGTCTGAGCATATTGTGCCATTTGGAAGTGCCTTTCCTGACAGCCGTTTACTTTATTCAGCACAGCTGATGCATACATTGGCTCGACAAGCTAAACACAAACCGGCTTATCAACAAATGCCAAGCCTTCCACCAGGAAATTATGCATTACGCAAATACATAGCGCAGCGCTATTGCATGCAGGGTATTCCCACAGATCCAGAAGATATTGTGATCACTTCGGGTGGGTTAGATGCACTGAATCTTTCACTACGCGCGCTTACTCAGGCAGGCGATTATATTTTGCTACAAGAATCCATTTTTTATGGTGCTTGGCAAGCCGCAGAAAATCTGGGTTTAAATGTGATCATACTACCAGATCACCCTGAATACGGACTCGATCTAGAGGCTTTTAAGCAAGCACTGATCACCTACCCTATAAAAGTATGTTTATTGATGCTCAATAGCCAGAATCCGATCGGATTTACCGTGTGTGATGAAATTAAGGCACAGCTTGCTGCATTACTATACGAGCATGATGTGTACTTGATTGAAGATGATGTCTATGAGGAGTTGTATTACGGCATACATAAACCTCACTCGATGAAATTCTTTGATCGACATCATCGAGTGATACACTGTAGTTCATTTTCTAAAACATTAGGTGCAGGATTTCGTGTAGGTTGGGTGTATGCTGCACAATTCTCGGCGCAAATTCAGCATTTACAACTGATGAGCACCATCTCTGTGAATGCGCTGATTCAAAGTACATTGGTCGAATATCTGTCTCAACGCCATTACGACAAACATTTAAAGCAGTTGCGTAGTAGCTTAAAACGTCTTAAAGATCAATATTACGAAATACTGACACAGCGACTACCAGCGACTTGCCACATCCATTATTATCCTTCTGGATATTTTTTGTGGATTGCTCTTCCAGAACGGCTAGACAGTCAACAGTTGTATCAAGATCTTCTACAGCACCAGATTGGAATTGCGCCAGGTTATTTATTTAATCAGCGTCCCGAACATGCGCATCATTTGCGCTTAAACTGTTCGTTTGAAATTGACGCCACCATTGAGCAGGCACTTCAACAACTCGCACAGTCGATTAAGCGACAATTTACACTCAATTCAATGCATATTCCCAAATCAGATAACCCATAAAAAAGCCCAGAAATGAGTAAAACGTAATGATAAAAAAAACAAACCAGGCTTTATTTTTACGAAATAAAAAGTTCATGCTGTCCGCTCCTGATTGAATATGACACTTTAGAGTGTGGCAGACCATAGGAAAACTGGTAGATACAATTTTTGATGAATACACTATAACAGACCATAACAGCGCACAAGAGGCGCTGAATGAGTCAAGCTTTAGGTTTAGCCGATCAGGAAGATTTAAGTGAAGATGCCACCGTGTCGGTAACTGACTGATGATTTGGTCGGTACAGTAAAAACAGTACGGAGAGTGCAGCAATTAAAATCATGGGAATACTGGAGGCAATTACAAAGATTTCACTTTGGCCAACGCTCAGTAAATAGCCTGCGAAAAGTGGCCCGATAAATGCGCCAACTCGTCCTAACGCCACTGCCGCACCAACGCCAGTCCCCCGCATTTCTGTAGGGTAATATGTTGCAGCCAATGTATACAAAATCGACTGACACCCAATAACAAACATACCACACCCTGCGGCGGAGAGCGTGAAGGCAAGAGTGGTATGCGAATAGGCCAAACCAATCAATGACAGGAAGATTCCGGTATATGCGCACATCGCAATCATAATTTTATTAAAACGATCGAGCATCAGGCCCAGAAGTAACACCCCAACAGAACCTCCCAGATTAAATCCCATTTGAATATAACTTGCTTGATGCTTAGTTAATCCTAAACCGGCAATCAGTGTAGGAAGCCAGTTTTGTAGCAAGGCCAGCACCAGTAAGGTTCCAAAAAAACTGATCCATAAACTTGCAGTGGTGCGGGTTCGTCCTTGAGAAAATAGCACCTCAGACATACTGTATTTTGTACTTTGCCGTTGATGGCTTTTCAGATAGGCTTTCGATTCAGGCAAAAAATAATAAAGAACAACGGCTAAAAGAAGTGGCGCCCCGCCCCCCAGATAGAAAATATGTCGCCATTGATGATCTGCATCTAGGCCTAGTGCAACCACAGAAGTTAGAAAACCGCCAATTGGCATACCACAATACATCGAACTGACTGCTGTGGCCTTATATTTATCGGGAACCGCCTCAGATACCATGGTAATCATAATTGGCAGTGCGCCACCCATGCCGATACCAGTCAAAAAGCGAATCGCTAATAAAGCTGTATATTCCTGCATAAAAGGCGTAATGAGAGACATTGCACCAAAAATAATGACACAGGCAATTAACACTTTTTTGCGACCTATCACATCGGCAATACGTCCTGCAATTAATGCACCGGGTAAAGTCCCCAAAACAGCAGCACTGAAGATCCAACCCATCTCGGCGCTTGACAACAGCATTTCTGCTTTCATACGTGGGGCAGCAACACCCATAGACTGCAAGTCAAAACCTTCAATAATCGCAAAAATAAAACACAAGACCAAAGTAATGATCATTACATGAGATGAATGAGGAGGCTGTTTAAGACCGGATTCAACCGTTTGCATGTTTATCTTCCTTTTTATTTTTGTATAAATCAGCTTTCCGAGCTGTTTTTGATTTTTTTCAAACTAACAAAGATTATTTATTTACACAATAGTGAATTAAATTATGAATAGCATAATTATTTAAATTTATCTTGTTTGGATCACTCCTACGAGCGAGTTAAAACTTTATTCTAAATAACAAAAAGCACCCGAAGGTGCTCTTGTTTGGACAGATGTCCTTATTGCGGAGTGATGTTCACTGCGCTTGGGCCTTTTTTACCTTCAACGATGTTGAAAGAAACGCGTTGGCCTTCATGCAAAGTTTTGAAACCGTCAGTTGCGATTTCTTTGAAGTGAGCAAATACGTCTGGACCAGAATCTTGTTGAATAAAACCAAAACCTTTAGTTTCGTTGAACCATTTAACGGTACCAGTAGCTGTGTTAGACATAATCTATCCTATAAATTTTAAGGGTGGAGCGTCATGCAAGATGACTATTTAACTGTAAAAATTGAACAAATTGAGCTTAAGATCTATAAAACGAAGGATTAAGACTAAAACTACGATACTTAAAGAAGATTGAACTAACCGTCTAATTTTTCTAGTTGCAATTAGCATACAGCAAAAATGAAATTATTCAACCGTATCTTGGGTCTGTTTCGCAACTATGTGTGATATTTGGCTCGTTACTCGCTTAAAGCCTTGTGAATTCAGCAATAGCGATTAGATGAGATCGTGTTCAAACTTAAAAAACAACAAATCACCAGCACGATTTAAATCTTTGTGCACCTAATACTTTCAATTAAGATTGTCAGCATTACTATTTTTTATCAATGTAATCAAAGAATTTTTCTATGAAAAAAACGACAATACTAATTACCAATCCTATAGCTAAGGCTAAAACTATATTTAGTAATATTGTAGTCTCTTTACCCTGAGATATGTCCGAAAAAAGAACTAGTAAAAACATTACTATCGCAATCAAGACGCCTTTGACGATAATATTGATAATAGGATGTTCCGAAGCTTTAAAGTTCGCTATGAAAACACTCATAATGACTTCAACTAAAATAGTTAACATATTCAATCCTATTTCTTACTCGATTTATCTTTATCAGTTGCGGCTTTAACCGCTCTTGAACCAGCTTGTCCAATCATTTGTTCATTTGCAAATATAACCATTCCTGAAGCATTATTCTTAAGGAACTGTCCTATATTCGGGGCATTTAATGCCATACTCTTCCAACCAACTTGTCCAAAGCCAGCGGCAGCTGAAGTTGTTGCTCCCCATCCACTCGTCACAGCACTGACCGCAGCAACCCCACCTGATCGTACAAGATTAATATCTTTAAGACATTTACAGCTTAAACCTTGCATACCCGCATCTAATCCACCACCAATCGCAGCACTCGTTGCAGCGGCTTTCCCCACAGTACCAGCAGTTAAACCAGCTCCTTCTAATCGTGCTCCAGTACCAATAAATGGTGCAGCCACTCTTCCTACTACTGGTGCAGCAGCAGATCCAGCTGCTGCTGTCCCTGCCACAACATAAGGACCATAGCCTGCTACAGACACTGCCGCCAAGTTATTATTACGTATTGCCCCTAATGCTCTTAAATTACGAGCATCATCAGGATCTTTAGCGAAGCCAGCCATTGTATTTGGGAATAAAAAGCCAATACCTAATCCTTGTTTTTTCCCACCTACTGGCTGTAATCCCATTGGGTCGACCCATTGAGTTGGGTTACTTACATAGGCCGAAGTATTTAGTCCACCATCTAATCCAATCGGATCTTTACTCATATATCTTGAACTATGCGGATCATAGTAGCGATAACGATTATAGTGTAATCCACTCTCTTTATCGTAATACTGACCTTGGAAACGTATATTACTTTGCTCAAATGGATTACTTTCATTTATTGTTCTTATATCGAGAGCTTTACCCCACGTATTTAAAGTAATTTCCCAAACGGGCTCTCCTAGTTCATTACTCAAAGCTTGTGGTGTACCTATCTGGTCACAATGGTAAAAGCTGACTCGCTCCAGTTCAGCTCTATTACGTCTAGAGTCATCACGCCAAACCGGATCTTTATAAATAGAATAAGCTTCTGTTTGGAATTTAGAATAGTCAGGTGTTTCAATTAACTGTATAAAACTTCTGTAACCCGTTTGAAATAGCGGTATAAAACTATTCGGTTCGTACACATAGTGCTTGGTATAGTTCTGTTTACTATCTTGATATTGCCCAGACTCCCAAATCATTAAGTCTTCATCCCAACCAAACAGTGTAAGTTCATGGGATGATTTCTTGTAAAGACGTCGTCCAAATACATCATAGCCATATTCAGTGATCTGCCCGTTAAGATCAGTACGAACGAGTCTATTCAAATTATCCCATGTCAATTTAAGCATCGTTCCCGTTTCACTTACTTCAGTGACATTACCTTGTGCATCGTATTTATAATGCTTACCTTGGTATTGAGTGACTAAATTTCCTGTTAAATCAGTAGTCTGAGTGGCTTTGGAGTCTATTAAGTTATTTGCTGGATCAAAGTAAAAACTGTCATTATGCTGTGGTCCTTGGCTTTTAATTATTCGGCCAATTGCATCATATTGGTAATTTAGTTGTCCCAAACGACTATCTTTTATTTGAGTCAATAAATAATTATTATCATATTGGTAGTGACGCTCTGTTTGATATTTCATAACCTGTAATGGTATTTGGCTTTCCGATTCAGAGTGTACGATTTGTGAACTCAATAAACCGATAGCATTGTACTTGCTGATTTGGATTAGACCATTTGCTAGCATACGTGTCGTTTCACGGTGTAAATCATCTCGATGAAAAGCCACCATATCTTGTTGATTGAAACCAACACCATAAACATGCCCTGAGCCATAACTTAAATGAGTTTGCTCTTGCCCATCTGGTCGAATCGTTTTGCTTAAATTACCTAACTCATCATACTCACAACGTAACACTGCTGTTAGTGGTACAGAATTTGGAACTTTATAGTGTTGATGTTCCCGAATCACTTGTCCAAGTGCATTACGGTAAAAATCAATCTGGCTTACTTCATTGCTTGCTTTAATAAGCTGTTGATTTAAATTGTATTCAAGCTCTTGTTTTTGACTCTGTCTTGTTTCTATATTTGTATAGATTATTGATGCGATTTGACCATCATCATGATAGCTGAATCGACTCAAGATATTCGGCTGTCGAATCTCTGACAACTGTCCATTCTCTGCATAACTAAAGTATTTTTCCTCACCGTCAAATGCCTGTTCACGAACTAACTGCCCATAGTGGTTATAGTCAAATTGATGCTCAGCATGATTTTGGTTGATAAGCTTATTCAAGCGCCCTTGCTTATCCCACTGATAAGTAATTTGAGATTGATTAGCATCAATTCTTTGAGCCACTAACCCCACAGAATTATATTGATACTGAGTAACTAAACCCTTGGTATCTGTATGCTTAAGTAAGCGTCCCTCTTCATCATGTTCGAAATGTTCTTTTAGTCCATCTGCATAAATGATGCTTTGTAATTGCCCTTTATTCTTACCTTGTGTACTGTATTGATACTGAATGGTATTTTCATCAGCAGCTTGCTCGGCCTTAAGCACTCCATCCTCATCATATTCCCATGTACTTCTTTTCCCAGAACAGTCTGTATAAGAAAGTATTTGTCCAAGCTCATTGTATTGGATTTTTTTAGAGTTACCTTTAGCATCAATCTCTTCTATCAATTGATTATCACTATTATATTTATATTGAGTTATTTGCTCTAAGGGATTAATTTCTTTACTGATATTTCGTTGCGTATCATATTCCCATTTCCAGATACTTCCTTCTGGATCTTTAGCTTCAATCAAATGCCCTTGTTCGTTATATGCAAAACGAATCACCCCGCCATTTGGCTGTACGATTTTAATTAATTGCCCTTTATCATTATATTCTTGTTGGATTTCCTGACCATTAAAGTCAATCTGTCTCGTGATTCGCTTATATTTATCACGCGAATACCATGATTCTCGACCATCTGCTAAACGGATACGATAAGTGAAACCTTGCAAATCGTAGTAATAGTAAATTGGGGTATCGTATGCATCATAAACAGTAACTTGACGTAAACGGGGATGCCATTTCAGTTTGGTGTGAAAACTACCATCATCTGCCCACTCCTCAATAGCTTTCGCATTAACCGCTATGGAATCATAACGAATGTTATGCCCTCGCCCAGTACGATCCGTATAACGAGTAAGTTGATGTGCTTGGTTGTATTCATATTGACGAGTATGACCATTTTGGTCATAGGCTTTTATTAAGTTACCATATTGATCGTATTCATATTTAGCTAAAGGCTCTACTTGATCATCAATAAAGATGGCAATAATTTTCACTTGATTATTAAAAGCAAATTTAAGTGTATGCTTCGTCTTTTTAAATTGAAAATTGACCGTCTGTAAATAAGCACTCTCGCCTACTACTAAATAATTCAATATGACTTTTTCTTGGGTATTTCCATTAAACTGTTGGATTAACTGGTAGTCTTTACCTTCATTAAAGCTATGGAACTGCCAATTCCATTCTTTGCCAAAATTTAGAATTAAATCTCCATCTTCTAATGGTTGAACTGTGAGGTTTTCGAATGGTGCAGCATAAGCTTGGTATGCTATTGAGGATGGAAGCTGATGTTTTCGTCCCTTATCATCAATAAATATATAACCTTTAGAACTTTGTTTAATTACACTGGAAAAGGGCATCATCCAACGTGCACCGATCATACCGTTATCAAACTCACCTCGTTGTGAGTGATAATGACGGCTGAACGAAAAATTAATCTTAGGTAGAGAAAAATCAATATGTTCTACTTTTTCAGCACCAATTGAATAATTAATACTATTATTTGTTTGTGAATCTACACCTGTACAAGGTGCAGCATTTAGAGCGTTCGCTTGCAGACTTACAAACTCCAAAATATCACCTTTCGTATGTTGTTCATGTTCGCCAGTTTGGTTAGCAGGAACACTGGCGTTCGCTTTTTTTTGTTGCTCTTTAATCGCCTTTAAACTTTCTTGTATAAGCCAAGCTAATGTATATTTTTGTCCAGCATTAGATTGCTGTTGAAGCGCTGAACCTAAAGTAGCTGTCGCCTTTAGAGCATCTTGGATAAGTGCACTACTAGCCTCTACCTTAATTTTTGCAGAATCATCTGATTGACTAGGGGCTGCCAATAAATCAATTAAAGGTACAGCCCAATTGGTAAATTTTAATTTAGGGTCACGTTTTTCCGCACTTGCGCCTGCTGAACCAATCCTTGTAATAGGAAAGTCAGCAGAAGGAGGAATACCAAGACTGCGCAAAATATTGAGGCCCAACATTGTGGCATTTGTTAAAAGTTCTGGGAGTTTAGCTAAAGTTTCTTGTAAGAATTTTTCTAAATCTCCCGCAATCATGGCATTTAAATGTAGGCCCAAGCGTTTTATATCCGTACTCTTCATTTTTCCGTTTTCCGGATATAAACACTCTGCCATGAGTCCTAACATAGGACGTAAAGCCATACGGGCATGCGCTTGGTTATTCGGCTCTAAAAATAATCCAATCAGATTTGCTCCCAATAGGGCTATTTGCTGTGTCCCTGCATCCCCAGTCTTTTTATCAGTTATATAGAGCAATAAATCTAGAACACTTCCCGTTAATGCAAAAATATTTGCTACAGTTGGTATATAAGCATGAGTTTGTAATTGTTCTAAATTAGTTTTACCGCGTACAAATAGATATTGCTGAATTTGTTTTGCGATCAATTGTAAGTCTGTAACTTCAGTAATACTTTCTAAATTAAAAACAGCAAGTTCAACCGCAGGCTTTTTTTGTTCTGAAGTTGACTTAATATTATTTGTTGCCATAAAACTAAAACCTTTTCTCTATGCAAAAGTATATCTGTAATACTGATTATCTTTTAAAGTGTAGTTGAACTTTATTTTTTATTACCAGTTGGATTTGGATTAAAACCAACTTGTCCCATCATCATTTGCTCAGGCGACAAATGGGTATTTAACTGTGAAGAAATACCTCCGAAAACTTGAGCAACGGCTTGTTCTTTAGCCTGCCCTAGCGTCTGCTGTCCTAAATCATTAAGAGCTTGTTTACCCATATCTTTAAGATTCAAAGATTGTCCAGAAAAGAGATTACTCTTGAGTTGCGACATCATATTTTGTCCTAATGAGCCGATTGCATCCTTCGCCCCTTGAGTTACACGACTAATGACTTGATCAGACCATGTATAATCTCGTGTAGTAAAATGGCTTCTTTGATCCCAAGAACTCCGTTGATCTTTCTCAAATTCGACTTTTGCTGGGCCTGGTGCAATCCCTGTCACCATTGCAAAGCCCTTGTTATCCAATGTGCCCGTAACTTGCTTTCCTAATGAATCTTGAACTTTAAAACTGGTTTGTTTAAAAAAGTCATTTCCACCATAGCTTTTCAATAGCTGAAGTGCGCCTTTTAATGGCTTTGCTACTGGAAGTTGAGCAGATTGACTTGCACTTACACCACCTTTAAATAAGTGTTGTCCAGCATTCACCTCAAACTTTCCACCAGTTTTGGGAAATATCCCTGAACCATTTAGGACAATTTGTGAAGAGGCGCCCGTAATCAAAACCTCTTTGGGGCTACTAATTTCTATACGGTCTTCAGTAGAAGCAATACGAATACCTAACTTCGATAAAATATCCAATGCATTAGATTGAGCCTGAATACTAAATTTGCCTTGTGCGGCAACAAGCTTAAAATCACCTTGAACTGCAAATAAACTAATTTTATTTAGCGCATGCCCTACCCAGTTTTTCTGTGTACTAAGATTGATACTGTCCCCTGAAAAATAGTTAATTTGCCCATCTGCGGAGAGATGAATATTCTCAGGGGTACTCAGAGCAATACTGTCAGGTGAGCTTAGGAGCATCAAAGATTTTTTAAACTTAGCAATATCTTTTTCTAATTGTTCTACAAATATTTTAAGCTGCTCTACAGATTCGATTTCATCCGTTTGTTGATTCTTGGCTAAATCACTTAATGCTTTAGTGTTCTTCTGACTACTTTCAAGTTGTTTTTGCGTCTCCTGTACATCTAAATGATCTGCTTTAGCTTGGGCTTGATTATAAGTTGAAAGTAATAATCCAGCCCCCGCACGAACAGCCCCCCACTGATCGGTACGTAACTCAAAACCTTCTCCGCGGTCTTTACTTTCCGCTTTATCTTTAGGATGACTCAGTTTGCCTAGATTTAACTGGCTTGCACCATGACTACTTTGTAGCTGAGTACTAATTTGTCCCGTAGTATCATCAAATCTAAGTTGCCCAAAACCACCGCCCGCTACTTCTTTGGAGCGGATACCACTCAGCTTTCTTGTGCAGGGAAGCTTACCTTTATTATCAAATTTAGTTGGATGACGCTGAGCCTCATGAATTCGGCCCATCACAAATGGTCGGTCTATATCGCCATTAAAGAAGTTAATAACAACAATCTCACCAATACGAGGTAAAAATCGTGCGCCGTACCCTTCTCCAGCCCAAGGCGTTAAAACGTCAATCCAAGCTGAATCGGTGTCATTGTTGTTGGTCCCTGCTCCACCATCATGACTATGGTCATCACTGCGGGTAAACAAGAAACGAACTTTAATACGCCCCCATTCATCTACATAGATTTCTTCACCTTCAGGACCCACCACTTTTGCACGTTGTGGATGAGTGACTGGACTATGAATTTGAGGGTTATAAGCGGGTGTTGTTGGAATATGACGACGTTGTAGAATCAGCTGATTCGCTTGGCGTTCATTGCTGTCCCCAGCGTTTTGTATTGACCAGTTACTTTGTGCCAATAAACCATTAAATTGGTCATTTAAATCTTTAGGTAAATTATTCTGATTAAAGAAGTTTTTAGAAACAATCAAAAAGCTTTTATCTGAACTTTCATGCTGGTCTATTTCTGGGTGTTCATTTAATTCGAAATAATAGCCCACATAGGCATCGCGGACTGTCGTTTGCGCTATAAAGCGTTTGGCTTGTGCCTCGTAGTAATTATTAAGATTCTTGTTTAAGCGTTCAACTTGTTGATTTCCAGATTTAGTTACACCATCCTCACACTTTAAGTCACCAATCCATGCAGGCGCATAGTTCCAAGCTTGCTCTAAGCCAAGTGTAGCATTGTCATATTGTTCGCTATGCTGATGCTTACTTTGAACGCTTCCAATCCCTTCTTCTTGTTCTAATATTTCTGCTTGCCAACGTTGTATATGCATAACGTTAGGTTGAAGAGAACGCTCGGCAGTTAAGCGAGTCATGCTGTCGTATTGTTCGACCGCACTACTACGGTGGTAACGAATCGTTTTACGGTCTAAAGGCTGATATTGGCTATTGGCATCAATTAACTTAAGTTTTTGAGCTTGAATAGATGTATCGGTACTTGGAACAATATGCTGAGCTTCATCAATCAGCCAACTGATATTTTCACTACGAAGTAAACGTGTAAGGAAGTCACAATCACTTTCATTATGTTGCATAACAAAAGGACGAACATCATAAGTTTGTGTTAAACCGCTTAAATCCAAACTTAAACTTGCAGCAAATAGCGGATTTTTAACTTGCCATTCTTTAAAGAGTATTTCCCATATTTCAACCACGCTTTTATTCATAAATACGCGCGAATTACGGCGATATTTCCATAAAGTTGTTGGATCTTCTAAGGTCAGCTTATATAAAGTTAGACTTCCATCTGACTGGCCTTGCTGAGCATGAGTAATAATGCCTGTAACGCGGGTTAATTCACCTCGCTCCGTCACTATATCTACAGCGGCCTGAACACCAATAAAAGATTTTAGTTGAATCGTTGCATTGGTTGATAGGCATAAAAGTTCTGCTTTTAAACCATCATTGAGTGCATGTACGCCATCAATTCTTTGCAGAAAGACTTGGTCATTCAATATCGGAGACGTAAATTGAATATGAATGGCACGTTTCTGTGGGCTAATACCCAAACTATATAAAACTTGATGAATACTGTTCAACATCTTTATAGGACTGAGTTATATTTTGTAGTATTTTATAAAAAATATACAGTTCTGTCTATTTTTACAATAACCTCACTACTGAAGTCTAATCATATCCCTATTAATAAACTGAAATACTTTGTAATATTTCACTAAATCATTATGAGCGCAGAAATAAAGTTCAGAAAAGTATTCAAAAAGAGAAATGAGTTATTAGTAACAGTCAAACGGCTAGGCAGACAGCTTTAGAAAAATTGGTCTGGTTATCATCGTCGAGGTTAGGTGGAAAGCAAGATACATTACATCCAATTATTTGATGATAAGTAAACAGTAAGGAATTTTTTAGTCTGATGAATAAGATTTATACACCTTGCGCAGCAGTGCTGTTCAGGTTTTGAATAAATTCATAGAATTTGGTCACCCTCTTATCCAAGTTGTCACTTGAAGTAGACTCAGTTAGAGGATGCTGGCTTTCAAATCTTTGTATAAAAAGGCCCTAATAAATGCCAAATTATGATTCTCAATACAAAAAAAAATAAGCCCTTGTAAAAAAAAAGGCTTATTTAAATATTTGGCGGAAGCGGTGTTCTTCAAATATAGAACATAATTACATGTTTTTTAAAAGGAAAAAACAATATACCCTTCTAAAATACCAACAATTTATACCAACACATAAAATTAATATTTTTTTACAAAAATGTAAATAAATTATAGGCAAAAAATAAAGCCTTACCACAATCTTAATTTTTTGAATAGTTGAAGTTGCGTACATGGAAGCTTATGAAAAATTGAAAAACTTGGTTATCATAATTTAAAAAGTGATTAAACTTAATAATTAATAACTCAATTCTCCTCATTTTCAATAAACTAAGAAATTTAGTTGCTTACTGCCCCACCACATTATCATCCCTAATATTCAAATCAATTATTTCAAAACTATTAAACTTACTTTTAATTAGATTTAAATCATTATCATTTTCATAATTAAATAAAACTATAAGATTTTTTATTGCACGGGAGCAAGCAACATAAAATATTTTCTCAGATTTAGATCTAATTTTTTCAGTAACTGAATCTGGATTGTATATACTTTTAAAAGAATATTGTCCCCAAAAGAACTCTTCTAATACAACAAAAACATTATCAATGCCTGTCCCCTTTGTCTTATGCATAGTCAAATATTTTTCATCGGATATTGTTTTTTCATCAATATATTCAAAATAATTCAAAATCTCACTAATCTTCAAATCATTAGAATATAATGAGTTATTAAAATTAGCTTTTCGATAGGAACTTAAAAAATAATTATAATCATATTCATCAATTTCATGCTTACACATTTTTTTAGCCCGAATATAAGTATTTAATCCCTCTTCCTCCAAAAGTTTCTTTAGTTCCATAAAAATGGGGTCAGAAACACAGGACTCTAAATGACTTACACATTGACTCTCAAAATCTATTCTTCGTTGTGACTTTATTAGCAAACCATTCTCACAACAATATTCAAGAGCATCATTTAACCCTAAATCATTAGTAGATAGATAATTTAAATGCTTAATAATATTAATTTTGTCTGCTAACTTCCTTATTTTCAAATTACTAATTTTAAGTTTTAAAATTAAATCATTATGTTCATTATTTTTAAACATAACAATCAAATCTACAACATCCTTAATTTGAATTTTCCGTAGATTTGTTTCTATTTGGTTCTGATCTAAGTTGGGAAATCTATCTTCAAAAACTTTAAATAAACTAGAAAATTTTAACTCCATAGCTATCGACTTATTAGTCAGTTGTAAAGTTTTAAATTTTACACCATCACATCTATCTCTAATATTTTTTATAGCGTTATTTATTAAAGAAATATAATTCTCTTTATCTTCAAAGCTTCCATTAGATGAAATTTTCACTACTTTATTGACATATATATTAACAGAACCATCCTGCCTTGACTCTAAACTTTCATTTTTCTTAAGGGCAACTTTTTGTTTTATATCATCACTTCTAATTGTATTTAAAAAATTAACTACCTGCTCTGAACACCTATAATTATCATCTTTTGGTATATAGACTAGTTTAAAATCTTCAATGTATTCTTTAAGGTCTCCTACCCCCTCATAAATGCCTTGCATTGAGTCACCAAAGAAACCTATAGTTGTTTTATTCTTTAAAGATATTTTTTTCAATAAAAAATCGATCAAAATTTTATCAGTGTCTTGATATTCATCAATAAATATATAGTCAAACTTATCACTTATAATCTTCGAAAGTAAACTATATTTCTCTGCAAGTAGGTAAGAGATTCTTATAAGTGAATCATGAGAAAAAGTTCCATCATCTATTGAATCAAAAACTGTTTCATTATATCTAACATCTCTAAAATCTTTTAAAAGTATTTCTTTAGAAACTTGACTATTAATCTCTTTTATTTTCGAAATCAACAACCCATTGTATTCAATTGATTTTTTATCATAATCCCTTTTGCCGATTACCTTCGGCATTTTATCTTTATTAAGTTTATAGTTTAGTTTCAATAATTTATCATACCTTTTTTTATAAATATCATAATTTTCAATTACATCATCATCTAAAAAAAAGATATTAGGTAAGACCTCTTTTAAATTTTTTTGAAAATTCTTTATCTGTTCATTTAAAAATGAATGGATGGTTGAAACCCAAAGCCTATCATTATTTATTCGCGACTTAATTTCTTCAACAGCTATATTTGTATGAGTGATACATGCAATCTTTTGATTTGGATATTTATTGGAAATAAATTCAATAATCTCTTTTAGAGATTCTGTTTTTCCGCTACCAGCCCCACCTTGCAACACAAAATGATTAATATTATGATTATTTAGCTGATTATTTTCAATTAACTCTTTAACTTTATCAATTGCCGTTATTGACTGATCCATTCTAATGCCTCTTGAATATATCTAGGTGTATTCCACACTACTCTTTTTTCATCATCTCTATCACCATTAACTAAAGCAAGAAATAGTAGAGAAGAAGCAAATTCCGACTTACTTTTTATTATACTATTAGTAAGCCCATAAAAACCTTCAGGCTTATCATTAATTTTTTTTCTATTTTTTAAACCTGAAATTTTATCCTTATATTCTTTTATGACTTGATAATTAATAGAGATAAAAGAGTCCTCAAAACTTCTTGCATGGTAACCATTCTCTTCCGTTTGATAAAATATATTAATATTTTCACCATCAACATCAATACTTCTTTTTTTAATTAGATTAAACCACTCTTTATCATCAACATTATATTTTAAATAATGTTTTATTGTTGCATTACTGGTTGAGACTCCATCACGCACACAACAAGCTGGATAAGTTATTTCCCCATCTTCTTCTTTTAGTTCAACAGAATCTATATCTGTAAGAATTAGAGACTTAACTTCAAAAAAATTCAATAAGTGTTGAAATGCTTTTGCATTTGCACCAGCTTCTACATAAGTTATATTTTGAGAAGTTATTGGAATATAACCCAACTTACCCTTATTTTCATCATCAAATTTTTTATAAAATACGGCAGTAGTATTTTTTCTGAAATACCTTCAATAAATATGACTTTCTCGGCAAAGAATAGCTCAGAGGAATAAAGAGTAATATATTGTTTTAAAAATTTAAATAAATCTTCATCTTTTTCATATTTCCCCTTAAGCTCCAAGTAAAAATTCTTAATTTTCACTTCCCCATTTCTATTATGAAAATATCTAATATCATCAAAGTCACATTGTGAAACAATATGAGAGGAATGTGTAGAAATGAAAGTTTGTAAATGTGGTATATCTTCAATTATTTTTTTAAATTTTTTGGAAAAAATATATTGCATCTGAGGATGTGTATGAGCTTCAGGCTCTTCTATAAAAAACAAATTAATACTCTTATCTTCCTGAATAAAAAAACGTTTTTTCAAATCCATTTGAAGTAATAGATATAAAATATTTAGATTTCCTAGACCATTCAATGATTCAGGTAAAAAGTTACTTTCACTATCTATTTGCACTACTTTTGAACTATTTGACATTATTTGTCTTGATTCTAAGTTTGATAATACTTTTAAATCAGAATTATCTAAAAAATCTTTAACATTTTCAAAAAAACTTTGAAAATGAGTATCATATAAAACATTTAAATTTTGATCCATTTCCAATATAGCATTATTTATCTTAATAAAGTCATTTTCACTAAATATATTCTCTTTATTAAAATATTCAGTACTCAACTTAGATAATGGAAGACTTGTTTTTTCTTTAGACTCTGAACTTGCTAAATTTCTTTTTGCATGAATTACTTGATAATTAATTAACTTACCAATATCTGAAACTTCTTTTTTAATTAGCTTACTTTTTCGTTCCAACTGTAAATCTTCATCTTTTTCATATATATATAAGTTTTTATTTAGGTAAGATGTAATATTTTTCTCAATAAATCGCTTTTTATATTCGACTTCAATATTTGAGATATCATTTCTCAGTCTTTCCTCATCAATTGAACATTCAAAATACAACTTTACAATATTATTGCTTGCATTTAAATCAACAATAAATTCTGATAAATATTCTAAATTATCATTCTCATTATACGATATATCTAATAACAATCCGATTAGCACATCACTAATACTATTAGACTCGATTTGATAAATTTTTTCTCTTAGATGTGTTGAAAAATCATGAAAATTAAAAGAGTCTTCTTTCCTAAAAAATTTATCAAAAATCATAATAAATGAAGTCTTACCACTATTATTTTTCCCAACTACTAATGTTAAGTCTTGCTTTATATTAGGATCTAACTTTAATTCAGCATCTTTTATTGCTCTAAAATTTTTCACTTTTATTGAACTTATGTGCATTTTTCTACCACTGATTTTCTAATTGGACTCTAATTGTATATATGAATGACTTCTAGATCTTTACAAGAATTAACACTTTTAAATTATAATAATATTTTATTTATTTCAAGTGAATAATTTGAATTGTTGAATTTCGGATAGATTTAGGCTCGATTCCTAAGGAATCGAGCCTATTTCATTTGTTAACACTCTTTGTTGAGCAAATTTTTACGCCTTATCTGGCTATTCAATTTCATTCATGCCGACTCAGGCCATATACCGTTTCATATTTCTGCCATCAGATACCAGTTTTATGCTTGTCTAATACGGAATAACAAGCCACATTGTTTTTTCATGCTCGTGTAGCATTAGCTCAAGTTAAGTACTAAGCAAACTCATATAAGTAAAAACTTCATCAGTGACCAAACTTCAGAATACTTATACTGTACCAATCTAGGTTTAGTCGGGAAGACCAATCCCCGACATAGAAATACGACCAGTATTTCATTAACCTCTTTCTTTGCATATTGACGAACATACTTTCGTATGTGCCGACTCCAGCTTTCGCAATGTCTAACCCTGATCCTAGACAGAATTGTGGACAGACGATCCCTCTAAGGCTCTAAAATATTTCTGTTCAAATGCTTCAGGACTTAACCAGCCATTTGCAGAATGCCTTCTAATTCGGTTGTAATAAATCTCAATATACTCGAACAGTGCCGCATTAGCTTCTTGCCGTGTAGCAAAGTTGCTGCCATGAATAATATGTCCTTTTAACGTGTGAAAGAAGCTTTCGGTTACAGCATTATTCCAACAGTTTCCCCTGCGAGACATACTTTGAATACAGTTATTCGTTAATAATAACGTCCTAAAATCACGACTACAGTACTGTGAGCCTTGGTCAGAATGCACCATGACACCTGTTGGATAACCTTGACGCGCCATTGCATAATTAAATGCATCACATACCAATTGACGATCTATCCGATGGCTGGTTTGCCATCCCATAATACGACGGCTAAATAGATCCAACATCACACATAAATACAGCCATCCTTGTTTGGTACGGATATAAGTTATATCTGTTGTCCAAACTTTGTTTGGCAGAGCGACTGTAAACTGGCGATCTAACAGATTTGGTGCCGTCGGTAAACGATGATTTGAATCAGTCGTATGCTTATATTTACGTGCAATCTTACTACGTAGACTGAGCTTTTTCAGCATCCTTCCAACTGTACGTTCACTCATGCAGTAACCTAAATCATGCATGTCATGCACCAATGACGGTGCACCCAAGCGAGCATAGTGTTGCCAATATACAGCTTTTAAATCCGTGTACTTCTGATTGACGTAAATCTGTCTCTTTCGCCAAGCATAGTAGCCCGAAGTGCTAACACCTAGGTATTTACAGGCAGAAGAAACCCTAATTTCAGTCACAGCTAGACCTTGAATTACCGTGTACTTTTCTTGGCATGATCTGTCAGGAAGTACACATGCGCCTTTTTTAAGATGTCATTAGCTTCCCTAAGTTGTTTGACTTCTTTTTCCAAATCGAGAATACGCTGTTGTTCTGGCGAGAGTTGTCTTTTGCTGGAACCAGTTGGGTTGGACTCACGAATCCATTTATCTAATGTTGAATAACCCACACCTAATTTCTGGGCGATAGCAGCCACAGATTCGTGCGAGTTTGAAAGTGCATAATCAATTGCTTGCTGTTTAAATTCTGAACTAAAGCGTTTAGCCATTTTTACATCTCCAAAGTTAACTTTACGTTAGCTTTAGAGGGATGCATTGTCCATTATTTTGGCTAGGATCAGTTTACGAATTTTAGCATCAGTAATCATAGATACTCTCCCTTTTTCGCAAATCTAGCAGAGTTCCATACCAACAAAAATACCAACTTTTAAGAGTTATTCCGATTCCTTCCGATTCTTTCCATAAGACAAAAAAAATCCTAACCATTTGAGAGTTAGGATTTTTTTCATTGCATTTTATTGCAATAGACTTAAATTTGGCGGAAGCGGTGAGATTCGAACTCACGGAGGACTCACACCCTCGTCGGTTTTCAAGACCGGTGCATTAAACCGCTCTGCCACGCTTCCATGTGCGTAAGAATACAAAGACCGTTTATTTTATTCAAGAAAAATTTTAACGCTTTGCACTCGTTTGCATATTGTTTCATCAAAATTACAGTTCTGCGGCCAATTCTGCGCCTTCTCGGATGGCACGCTTAGCATCTAGCTCAGCAGCAAGCTTCGCTCCACCAATAATATGATAGCGTGCCAGTGTCGATTCCTGTGCTAAAGGCATTAAATCTTTTACTGACTCTTGTCCAGCACAAACCACAACCGTATCTACACGAAGTAGCTGATCATGACCATTTACTTCCACCCACAAACCTTCATTGGTTACAGCTTTATACTGCACACCACGCATCATTCGCACCGCATGTTTTTTCAGTTGTGCGCGATGCACCCAGCCTGATGTTTTTCCTAAGCCAATTCCCAGCGGTGTGGTTTTACGTTGTAATAAATAAATTTGTCGCACAGGTATCTCTATTTGGGCAGGTTGTAAGCCACCTTCGGTTATGTAATTCGGATTAGCGTCGACACCCCACTCTCGCTGCCAATCCGTTAAAGGCTGAGGCTGAACCTGATGAACAGGTTTGAGTAAAAACTCAGATACATCAAATCCAATGCCACCTGCGCCAATCACGGCCACTTTTTCACCAACCGGAGCACCACGTAATACCTCAGCATATGAAAGGACTTGTGGCAAATCACTGCCATCAATCCGTAGCTGGCGTGGAATAACACCCGTCGCCACGATCACTTCTTCATAGCCCTCGCGCTCGAGTTGCTCACGATTGACACGTGTGTTTAAACGCACATCTACACCCGTTTTTTCTAGTTGCACTTTGAAATAGCGAATGGTTTCATGAAACTCCTCTTTGCCGGGGATAACTTTGGCCAAGTTAAATTGCCCACCCACTTCAAACGCAGCTTCAAATAACGTCACCTGATGCCCACGACTGGCTGCAACGGTGGCCGCCGACAGCCCTGCGACACCGCCACCTACAACCGCAATTTTTTTCGGTTTTTTGGTTTTGATATACGTTAGCTCGGTTTCGTATGCTGCACGCGGATTGACCAAACACGTTGCACGTTGGTTTTTAAAGGTATGATCGAGGCAAGCCTGATTACAGGCAATACAGGTATTAATCTCATCGACACGATTGGTAGCCACCTTGGTCACCCAAAATGCATCGGCTAAAAGTGGACGTGCCATCTGAATCATGTCGGCTTTACCTTGTGCCAAGATCTCTTCTGCCACATCTGGCATATTGATTCGATTGGCCGCAATCACAGGTATAGACACGTGCTGTTTCACATAAGCAGTATAATCAACAAAAGCCGCACGCGGTACAGAGGTGACAATGGTTGGAATACGCGCTTCATGCCAGCCAATACCCGTATTGAGTAAGGTAACGCCCACTTTTTCAAGCGCCTGTGCCACCGTAATCACTTCGCTCATGGTGTTGCCATCATGAACTAGATCCAGCATAGACAGACGAAAACTAATAATAAATTTTTCACCGACTTTTTCACGAATCGCTTTTACAATTTCAACTGCAAAGCGCATACGGTTTTCAATCTCGCCGCCCCAGCGATCTGTACGTTGATTGACATGACGGCTCAAGAACTGATTAAGCAAGTAGCCTTCAGAACCCATAATTTCGATACCATCGTAACCTGCCTTCTTAGCCAGATCGCTACAGCGGGCATAATCTTCAATGGTGTCTAAAATATTGCTTTCCGACATTTGACGCGGTTTAAACGGTGAAATAGGTGATTTGATTGGGCTTGCCGACACCACAAAAGGTTGATAACCGTAGCGACCAGCATGCAAGATCTGCATCAAAATTTTTCCACCATGCTTATGTACGGCATGCGTGACCAAACGATGATGTGGAATATCTGCCAAAGAATTCATGGTTCCACCTGCGGGTAAAAGCCAGCCCTGTCGGTTAGGTGAAATGCCGCCGGTAATGATTAAGCCAACACCGCCTTTCGCTCGCTCTCCAAAGTAGGCAGCAAGTTTCGGATAATTATAAAAACGGTCTTCCAAGCCGGTATGCATAGAGCCCATCACGACTCTATTTTTAATTGTTGTAAAACCTAAATGCAGTGGTTTTAAAATATGTGCATAGCTAGTCATGACGAATCCTTAGGTTGTTATTGGCTTTGCAACTTGTTGCATAATACTTTAATACTTTTTATCGGGGTTGGGATGACCCGAGTGCTTTTTTTACGTGTTAAAAATGTCAGTTAATTAGTTATCAAAACATTCTTTTGGTTGGTTTACATCTTATTCTTTGTTTCGAATCGCATCATATTAACGGTGATTATTCAGCTTGATTTACAAGTAAATCTATAAAAACAGCCCTGCTGTACAGAGCTGTTTTTTGAGTTTATTTATGACTCTGAATGGCAGCAAGTCGCTGTGAACCCAGCTTTAATGAACTCACCACAATGCCTAAACATATGCAAATCGCGCCCAATACAATATTCATGGTTAAAGGCTCATGCCAGAGCAGCGCACCAAAACACAAGCTCAACACCGGAATACTCATAATCGAGATTGAAGCAACAAAGGTATCGACCTGACTCACAATCCAGTTCCAGAGTACAAACGCAAATCCTGTGCCAACAATTGCAATATAGAACAAGATTGACGCATTCAATGGATCTAGCCAAACATTCAAATCAACAGGTTCCCATGCAAGTGCACCAGCGAGTAATACCACAGCCCCCAGAAGCAATTGCCAAATCGTCAACTTGATTTTGTCATACTCAGCAAATTCTTTCTTAATGTACACCGTCGCTGTGGCCCAGAAGAAACCCGAACTGATTAACAGCAACTCACCCACCACCGACAGATTAAATTGAATGTGTTTAAGTTGCGGCCACATGATCGCGATCAGCCCTGCCACACCCAGTATCAGGCCCAACGTTTTTTGGAAATTCAAGTGTTCATTCAGTAAGAAATGCGCTAAAACACCTACAAAAATTGGCATGGTAAAAGTCAATACCGCCGACAATCCTGAGTCGACAAACTGCATAGCAAAGGTTTGGGTCGCATAAAATCCAAAACAAACCAAGACACTGAGTACAATCATTTTTCGCCATTCATGGCGTGCAGGTAAAATCGAATGTTTCAGTAAAGCCTGTACCAATATCAGGGTTAGGGCAGCCACAATCAAACGTGCGGAAATAAATAAAAATGGAGGAAACACCTGTAAGCTGTGTTTGACCAATCCCCATAATGATCCCCAAACAAGGCACAACAGTGTGATGGCACTGATGACTCGAACATTCACGTTTTCACCCATTTCACAACAAACATGCGCCATTATAGAAAAGAAATGACATCATGAATAATGTTATGTTTTAATATGAGCATCATTTTTTTTAATACCTTATTGTATTCATCTTTCTAAAAATACATCTTGATCTTTTTTAATGCGGAGTTCGGCCATGAATATTGATATTAATGATATCCGATCTTTTGTAAACGTAGCTGAACTCAAAAGCATTTCAGCCGCTGCACAAAAAATGAATTATTTACAATCCAACATGACGGCAAAAATCAAAAAAATTGAGAGTCACTATAATCGTCAGCTATTTATTCGCAAACCCAAAGGGGTTGAACTGACTGAATCTGGCATGCAGTTATACACACAGTACAAAAAAATGATGTTTACTTGGGAAGAAACCGAAAACAAGATTCAACAGCAAGACTCCACTTTACGTTTTGGTACCAATACCAGCTTGGGTGGAATGCGTTTTTACCCTGCATTTAATCAGTTATATAGTGCCTATCCCGATTTGGCACTGACCATGAAAACTGGATCGACCGGGTTTATTGAAGATGAAATTTCACAAGGCCATCTCGACTTTGGCTATGTACTGGGTCATCCCAAACATAAGCATCTTCAGTACCGTTTAAAGGAGCAAGACGAACTGGTGATTATTGGTAAAAATATGATTAATCATGAATCTCTAGACGATTGTCTGAATCATCAAAATATTCTGCTGGCCTGTGAAGAATGTTGCTATGCCACTACACTCAATAAAATTTATACAGAGCGTAATTTAAGCCAAGGCGAATTGGTTCATATCTATGATTATCAAGCACTTATCAATTTTACACAATTGGGAATGGGTGTTTCGATGATTGCAAAATCTTTGTTAAAAAAATACGACATCCAGTATTACAAAGAGCTTCCAGATCAATATCGTCATATTGGACTCTATTTGGTTGCACGGCATGATCACGTATTCACCCCGATTGAAAAACAGTTCATCGAGTTAAACGAATCACTTGAGGTGAACTAAAAATCTGCATAGGTATAAAGTGGCTATTATAAAATATCGCGAGCAGCCTGCGCCGCGCAGCCTTTGCTGCCAGCCTTCCAAGCGAAAACATAATTTTGTTTTTTTCAGATGGTCGAGTGAATTATCGGAAAAAATCAATAAAAAAAAGTGCTACAATACCCGCCATTGTGAATTCTCATGACCATCATTTTAGGTCTTTTTATAAACGTTAGGATTAGTAATGACTGATAATGCAACCATTTTGCAGCATGTACCTGTAGGCAAAAAAGTGGGGATTGCCTTCTCTGGTGGTCTAGATACTTCAGCTGCTCTATTGTGGATGAAACAAAAAGGCGCTGAACCATATGCATATACAGCAAACCTAGGTCAGCCCGATGAAGATGACTATGATGCGATTCCAAAGAAAGCTGAGCAGTACGGTGCCGTTAAAGCTCGCCTGATCGACTGCCGTTTGCAGCTTGCACTTGAAGGTATTGCAGCAATCCAATGTGGCGCATTTCATATCAGCACTGGCGGTGTACCTTACTTTAACACCACGCCACTTGGTCGTGCGGTTACTGGGACCATGTTGGTCACTGCCATGAAAGAAGATGATGTCAATATCTGGGGCGACGGCTCGACCTACAAAGGTAACGATATCGAACGTTTTTATCGTTATGGTTTGCTGACCAACCCGAACTTAAAAATTTACAAACCTTGGTTAGACCAAACCTTTATTGACGAACTAGGTGGCCGTGCAGAAATGTCACAGTTCCTGATCGATAATGGTTTTGACTACAAAATGTCGAAAGAAAAAGCATATTCGACCGACTCGAACATGCTAGGTGCAACCCATGAAGCGAAAGATCTCGAATACCTTGATGCCGGTATCAAGATTGTAGATCCGATTATGGGTGTTGCGTTCTGGAAAGATGACGTTGAAATTCAGCCTGAACAAGTCAGCATTACTTTTGAAGAAGGCATGCCAGTTGCCCTCAATGGTCAGCGTATTGAAGATCCGGTTGAATTCATTCTTGAAGCCAACCGTATTGGTGGACGTCATGGCCTAGGTATGTCGGATCAAATTGAAAACCGTATTATCGAAGCAAAATCACGCGGTATTTATGAAGCACCGGGCATGGCGCTTATGCATATTGCTTACGAACGTCTGGTGACGGGTATTCACAACGAAGATACCATTGAACAATACCGCATCAACGGCTTACGTTTAGGTCGTTTATTGTATCAAGGCCGTTGGTTCGATTCACAAGCATTGATGCTGCGTGAAACTGCACAGCGTTGGGTTGCAAAAGCCATTACGGGTACGGTGACTTTAGAATTACGTCGTGGTAACGACTACACCATCATGAACACTGAATCTGCAAACCTGACCTATGAAGCAGAACGCTTAACCATGGAAAAAGGTGATTCGATGTTTACGCCAATGGACCGTATTGGCCAGCTGACCATGCGTAATCTGGATATTACCGATACACGCGCAAAATTGGGCATTTATACCAACTCAGGTCTGCTCTCGATTGGTCAAGGCTCTGCTGTACCACAATTAGAGACCAAAACCAAGTAATCGTCTGAAATCTCAAATAAAAGCTGTCACCTGACAGCTTTTATTTTTTCTGCACGTACCAAGTTTTTGATTAAAAATCCGCTTAGATGGAGTCACTTGAAGCAATTTGAGGTGAATTGTAAGCATTTCCTGTTACCATTTTCAGGGCTTTTGCATTATCATCTGTTTTATTTTGCAGCTTGAATTCCCTTGGATACGATTACTCTTCTGCAGCCAGACGATTGGCATGCGCATTTACGTGACGGAATCGCACTTCAACGTACTGTTCCAGATTTAGCTCACCAATTTGCTCGCGCGATTTGTATGCCGAACCTTGTCCCACCTGTCAAAACAGTGGAAGAAGCCTTGGCTTACCGTGAACGAATCATGGCGCATGTTCCAGAAGGTGTTCATTTTGATCCGCGTATGGTGCTGTACTTTACCGATCACACCCCAGCGAGCGAAGTCAAAAAAATCAAGGCTTCCGAATTTGTAAACGCGATTAAGCTTTACCCAGCAGGTGCAACCACCAATTCAGATAATGGCGTAAGCGATATTCGCAAAGTCTATGCTGTAATTGAGCAAATGGAAGAGCATCAGGTACCACTGTTACTACATGGTGAAGTCACTCACAACCATGTGGATATTTTTGATCGTGAAAAGCGCTTTCTAGACGAAGTATTATCTCCGTTACTCAAACAGTTTCCAAAACTTAAACTGGTACTCGAACACATTACCACCAGTGAAGCCGCGCATTTTGTTTTAGAACAAGACCGCAACGTAGCTGCCACCATCACGCCACAGCATCTACTATTTAACCGTAATGATATGCTGGTCGGTGGGATCAAACCGCATTTTTATTGCCTCCCAATTTTAAAGCGTCAAACGCATCAACAAACCTTGCTTGAAGTGGCTACTAGCGGCAATCCAAAATTCTTTTTGGGTACCGACAGCGCACCACATTCGAAAGATGCCAAAGAAAATGCATGTGGTTGTGCAGGTTGCTACAGTGCACCGACAGCCATCGAATTATATGCACAGGCATTTGATCAGGTTGGAAAGATTGAGCGCTTAGAAGGGTTTGCCAGCCATTTTGGTGCCGACTTCTATGGCCTGCCACGCAACACCTCGACCATTACCTTGGTTAAAGAAGATCAAGTGATTCCAGAGCAATTGGACTATCTTGAGGGTGAAAAAATTATTCCACTCTATGCAGGTAAAACCATTCAATGGAGAAAAGTGTGACTCAAGAAACCTCCACTCTTCCTGTGATTGGTCAGCGTTTTCGTGGTTTCTTACCCGTTGTTGTCGATGTCGAGACAGCGGGTTTCAATGCGCATACCGATGCGTTGCTTGAAATCGCCTGTATTCCAATCGTCTATGATGAAGCCGGACAATTTGTCCCGGGCGAAGCCTATCAGGCCCATATCAATCCATTCGAAGGGGCAAATCTTGATCGTCGTTCGCTCGATTTTATCGGGATCGATCCGTTTAATCCGATGCGCATGGCCATGGCAGAAGATGAACGTTCAGCGCTCAAACGTATATTCAAGTCGATTCATGACGTGCGTAAGCAACAGCAATGTACACATGCTGTACTGGTAGGCCACAACGCGCATTTTGATTTGGGCTTTCTGCAAGCTGCAATTGCACGTACCAGCACTAAAAATCAAAATCCGTTTCATAGCTTTTCGGTATTCGATACGGTGACCTTAAGTGCCGTCACGTTTGGACAAACAGTACTGGCCAAGGCGTGTATACAGGCAGGCATTGAGTTTGATGGCAAAGAAGCACATTCTGCGTTATACGATACGCAAAAGACAGCTGAACTGTTTTGCTATATTTTAAACAAACTCTCTCCTCACCTACTTGACACACTCGTGGCGGATCAATAAGATACCGCCATCCTCAACGTCCCTATCGTCTAGAGGCCTAGGACATCGCCCTTTCACGGCGGTAACCGGGGTTCGAATCCCCGTAGGGACGCCATCTTATTTTTCTCTCTTGCATTTTCTTTTATACTGTTTACCTGTACTCAAATCGAGACATGTCATGCTGAAAAAGATTTTGATCGCTATACTCATTTTATTGCCTTCTGCGCTTTATCTTTATATCGTTCATGACGCACCCAAGAAAACTTCAACTGAACAGTCACCTGCCAAATAAATTCAAAAAATTGCCTAATATTCATACAATTAGCTATTTTTTATTCACTTAATCACATTTCAGCCTTTTTCTTTGCAATGCAAATTGACAGCACAGATGAAACTTCCTATTATACGCACACCTCGCAACGTCCCTATCGTCTAGAGGCCTAGGACATCGCCCTTTCACGGCGGTAACCGGGGTTCGAATCCCCGTAGGGACGCCATCTTATTTTTCTATTGTATTTCTCTTTTTGCTTGTCTCACTGTCTATTCTTTGACTCATGCTGCATTGCACATTTCAGTTTTTTCACTAAAATAGCGCTTTCTTTCATCTTGAAGCGATATTGTCTATGCTGCCGCCAGACTCTACAGACCAACAAGTACTCAGCAGTGCTGCTCCATTAAAACGTGCCATGAGTACTCGTCATTTGGTCATGCTGTCGTTAGGTGGTGCGATTGGCACAGGCCTGTTTTTAGGCTCAGGCGAAGTGATTACCCAAACAGGCCCGATTGGCGCTGTGATCGCCTATATGCTGGGCGGTTTGATTGCATATATGGTCATGCTGTGTTTGGGTGAGCTTGCCGTACATATGCCAGTGTCTGGGTCATTTGGTGCCTATGCCAAACGCTATATCGGGCCAGGCACAGGATACATGATTTCGTGGTTATACTGGCTGACATGGACAGCCACGTTAGGTACCGAATTTACTGCCGCGGCATTACTCATGCAAGAATGGTTTCCCCATATCTCGATGTGGATCTGGACCAGTGTTTTTGCAATCACCATTTTTACACTCAACCTCAGCTCCACGCATATTTTTGCCGAATCTGAATTCTGGTTGTCGCTAGTGAAAGTGCTGACCGTGATCGGCTTTATTATATTGGGTCTATTGGCCATTTTTGGTCTGATTTATTTTGAGGGATATCAAACTGCACCGCTTTTTAGCAATCTCACCAGTCATGGTTGGTTTCCTCAAGGTCTGATGCCTATTTTTGCGACCATGCTGATTGTTAACTTTGCCTTTTCAGGCACAGAATTGATTGGCGTTGCGGCAGGTGAAACTAAAGATCCGGCAGTCAATGTACCCAAAGCAATTAATGCAGCCATCTGGCGTTTGCTCATTTTCTTTGTGGGCACTATTGTGGTCATTAGCGCACTGTTGCCTTATGAGGCAACTGGCTTAGGCAATCATGGTGTGAGTAATAGTCCGTTCGTGACGGTATTTCAATATATTGGTATTCCGTATGCAGACCATATTATCCGTTTTGTGATTATCACGGCGCTACTATCGGCTGCAAACTCTGGTTTATATGCTGCTTCTCGTATGATGTGGTCGCTTTCGAGCCAAAAGCAATTACCATCTATTTTTTCCAAGCTCACCACCAGTGGTACGCCAATTATCGCCCTCATTGTGACGATGTTTGGTGCGATACCGGGATTATTGTCTGAGCAGTTTGCACCAGAGACTATCTTTAAAAATTTGCTTGGCGTAGCGGCATTTACCATGGTAATTGTTTGGATGAGTATTTGCTGGAGTCAGTTCAACTTTAGACGTCAATGGTATAAAGATGGCCACAGTGTATCTGAGCTCAAATTTGCTGCGCCGCTGTTTCCAGTTTTACCGATTCTTGGATTTGTATTTTGCTTGATTACTGGTTTAAGTATGGCGCTTGATCCTGAAATGCTTCCCGGTTTTATTGGTTGTTTGATCTTTGTGGCGGGTTGTTATTTAAGTCACTACATATTTTACCGTAATCAAAACTAAAGCGGTTAAAAGGTACAATACTCATTGGAAAGTGTAGCAAAATCGCTACACTTTTTTTATTTAGATCACTGGCTTAGCGCATCATTCTTCTGTAGATTTTAAGTCAATATAAGAATAAATAAGCCTGATCACGATGAAAATTGTATTTGTTCATGGCGCCCAGCAACAAAAAATGGATGCCTCACAGCTTCAAGACTACTGGTTGAATATCTTTCAACTTGGGCTGAATCATTCTGCAAAACACATCGAACTCGATACGCTGGATATCTCCTTTCCTTATTATGGTGATTTACTGTTTAAGCATATGCTCAGTTTTAGTACTGAGCCGATCAATTTACTTGGCGATACTTGGCAAGAATGGCATCTGCCTTTTTTACTTCCAGATGAATCTCAGCCAGTAGATGAGAGCCAGCCGCTCATTTCACTCACATCTGATCATGATGAAGAACTTTCATTTACTTCAAAACTTTATCTTTTTTCACATTTAGCCAAAGATCGCGTACTTAAAGAATTTGTGGTGCTGCTCAACAAATTTCCCAAATTACATGAAAGCGTGATTCAAAAACTGATTATTGAAGCGTATTTATATCTGGCAAGTCCAGACTTTATGCAGGATGTACACAAGCGTATTGCATCTGCCTTTGACAGCGACGATGAGTATATTATTGTGGCGCATTCTCTGGGTACAGTCATCGCATACAACCTATTACAGCAATTGCCTCACATACGCGTACAACGCTTTATTACGCTTGCTTCACCGCTGGCCTTTCAGGTGATTCAATCGAAGCTCAACATGCCAGTAGAACGTCCTAGATCGCTTATAGGAGATTGGTACAATTTCTATTCGCAAGAAGATTATCTCACCACCTTTCCTCTCGATCAGGCACCATTTGATTTTCATCCTCCAATTGAGAATCAACTGATTTCAACCTTTGTCAATCGTCCGCACGAAATTATTGGTTACCTACAACATCCTTCTGTGATTGAACGTATTGTGGAGTCGCTTTATCCAGATCCAGCGCTTTATCTGGATTACGGTTAATAAGCAGTACCGGATTTTGCATCAACACTTCAACTCAACAAGCCACACAAAGCGCTACATTCTTTGGTGTAAGCTCAACATATAAACCATAAAAAGTACCACTATGCATCTTGTGTTTATTCATGGCATGAATCAGCAGCAATTTAATGCACACAGCCTACGCAAGCACTGGCTCAGCGTGCTTAAGCATGGGCTAAGCCAAAATCACCTATCGTTTGACTTTGACTCACATCAGCTACATTTTCCTTTTTATGGCGATTTACTGACCCAATTTCATTTGAGCAATCGCCTTGACCTCAATACCTTTTTACCTAAATCACTGCTCTCACTCCACTTGCCTGCTCATCTTCATATTCCCTCATTCGCCCTTTTTAAAGGAAAACAAGCCAGTGGGCATACATATTTATTTGATCTAGCATTGATCAAAAAGAAATTGCTCGATGAGAGCTGGACTGTTAAAGATCAATCTTTAAAAGAACTGATGGTACTTCTAGATCATTTTCCAACATTACATGAAGAGTTGATGCATACATTTCTGATCGAAACTTATTGTTATTTGGCAAATCAAAGCTTCATGCAACGTGTTCATCAACGTATACGTATTGGTATTCCTGTTCAGCAGCCGTGCATTATTGTGGCACACTCTTTAGGATCGGTGATTGCCTATAATCTGCTACGCCAAATGTGTAATATCTCTAATATCCAAGGCTTTATTACACTTGGCTCCCCTCTGGCGTTTCGTGTCATTCAGCAACACCTCATACAGCCGATCAGTTACCCCGAATGTCTACATGGTGTGTGGCATAATTTTTATTCTCATGATGATTTTCTCACAGCGATTCCACTTGAAAAGCCCCCATTCGATTTTGATCCACCTATTTTGAATCATGAAATTTCGACATCGAGTGCACATCCACATGAGATTTCTGGTTATTTGCAAAATATTGAGGTGCTCAAAGCACTGATCGAAAGTTGTCAGAGCCGCTAAACGATATTCAGCTCAAAATATATTCATTATGTTTAATTTTTTGATTCAAAATAAATGAAATGCGGTATTTTTAAACACTCATCGCTAAATTACAGTTTTTTTTAGGAAAACTGTTTGACAGACTCAGGAATTAAACCTAATATACGCCCACCTCTGAAACGTCCCTATCGTCTAGAGGCCTAGGACATCGCCCTTTCACGGCGGTAACCGGGGTTCGAATCCCCGTAGGGACGCCAATTTCAGATACAGCCTCACTATAAGTCCCTATCGTCTAGAGGCCTAGGACATCGCCCTTTCACGGCGGTAACCGGGGTTCGAATCCCCGTAGGGACGCCAAATTCGATCATTAAGATCATAAAAAAAGCCTCACAAAATGTGAGGCTTTTTTATTTTAGGTTTTAAGTCTTAATGAGACCTAGAACCCTTAAATATGACTTATGCAGATTTTCTCGAATTCACACGCCGCAGAATTACCGCTTTAATATTGCCTTTGGCATAATTTAGAAAGACCAATAAAGGCGATAGTTTTGGATTTGGCGTTTTGCCTTTTCCAATGGTTTTAAACTGCGCGGCGTACCAGATAATTTCCATAATGGCCATCTTATCAACAAAGGGTAAGCCAGTTTTAATCGGTTTCACTGCATATCTTACATCCTGCCCCGCAATAAGACGCTGCGTCAAATCAGGCTCTACTGCAAACGGGCGTGCAATCCCAATAAAATCACATGCACCGCTTTTTAAAGCTGCATTCATTCCCTCAACTGTACGAAAGCCACCAGTCACCATGAGTTTGCATGACACATGCTGACGAATTTTTTCTGCAAAATCTAAAAAGTAAGCTTCACGTGCAATGGTACTGGCTTTACGTTTATCTGCTTTTACTCCAGCCATTGCGGGTGCTTCATAACTCCCGCCAGAGATTTCAATGATATCGATACCCGCAGCATCAATTGCCTTAAAGACAGCAATTACATCCTCTTCTGTAATACCGCCACGCTGAAAATCTGCTGAATTGAGTTTGACTGAAATAATGAAATCTTCAGATGTGGACGCGCGTACCGCACGGTAAATTTCAAGCAAGAAGCGCATACGGTTTTCAATGCTGCCTCCCCATTTATCTTGGCGTTTATTGGTGAGTGGCGATAAAAACTGACTGATCAAATAACCATGCGCACCGTGTAGTTGCACGCCTTCAAAACCTGCTTGCTCACACACGGAAGCTGCTTTGGCAAAGCGCTGTATAATCTCTTCAATTTCGTCGTGGCGAAGTTCACGCGGTGTTGCAAAAAGTGGTGCCAATGCGGCGCTAAATGGCACTGCCGATGGTGCTACGGTTTCTTTGTTTAAACCTTTTGGACACTGACGCCCCGGATGCGAAAGTTGAATCAACTGCACCATGCCATACTGTTTACCAATTTGTGCCCAGTGCTTAAGCTGAGCCAGATCACGTTCATTTTCAATGGCCACAACGCCTGGCTCATTCTTGGCACGAATATCAACCATCACATTACCCGTTATGGCACAACCCAACTCACCTTTGGCCCATGCTTCATAGAGTCCGTAATGTAAGGTATTTGGCTGACCTGCCTCATTGGCCAGTGCTTCACTCATCGCACCTTTGATAATTCGGTTTTTAAAAGTGGTATTGCGTATTTTAAGTGGCTCAGCGATTTGATTCATGACATTGCTCGGCAAGTTGTAGCTGTTTTCTTATCAATTTAGTTTAAACAGGCCTACTGTCAAGCCAAAACCGACAAACTGACAACATATATTGTCAAATTATTAATACTGACTGGCTTGAATCAACTGCCGGGTATAGTCCGTTTGTGGTGAAACAAATAAAGTTTCAGTGTCTTGAAATTCCATCACGGTGCCATGCTTGAGCACCATCACCTGCTGGCAAAGTGCCCTGACCACTTGTAAATCATGACTGATAAACACATAGCTGATGTGTTCATCTGCTTGAAGCTGGCGCAGCAACTTTACAATCGCGCGCTGTGTGGTGCGGTCTAAGGCTGAGGTCGGTTCATCCAGCACAATCAGTTTTGGCTGAAGTATCAAAGCTCTTGCCAAAGCGATACGTTGTCGCTGCCCGCCAGATAACTGATGCGGATAACGATGCTTAAACGCTGGTGTTAGCTCAACCTTCTCAAGCGCAGCATCGATCAATGCTTCTCGCTCATGTGCGGCAACACGCTTTAATGCCAGCCCCTCTCCAACAATTTGTGCAACATTCATTCGCGGATTCAGGCTACTAAACGGATCTTGAAATACCATCTGGATCGATTGACGAATAGGCCGCAGTTGGCTTTCTTTCAGTTGATTCAGATTTTCTCCAAGAAATACAATCTCGCCATCACTTTCAATCAATCGCGTAATCGCCAGTGCCAATGTGGATTTACCCGAACCACTTTCTCCCACAATCCCAAGAGTATTGCCTTGTTGAAGCTGAAAACTCAGCGGTGCCAGTGCGCTAAAGTAATTTTGAGTTCGCCAGAATAATCTGTTTTGAAGCGGATACTTCACCGAAAGATGATGAACGCCTAAAACTTCTTGATCAGATGACATCGGAAGTGCGCGCCCAAAGTCGTGATCAAGCAGATGACGTGTATAAGCTGTTTGTGGTCGCTCAAACAATTCTTTCGCTGTAGACTGTTCTTCAACCCGACCTTGATTCATTACAATCACTTCATCGGCATAGCGTTTTACCAAGTTCAGATCATGACTGATCAAGATCAATCCCATACCAGATTGGCGCTGCAATGACTTGAGCAAGTCCAGAATTTGCGCTTGTAAGGTCACATCAAGCGCTGTGGTGGGTTCATCGGCAATCAAAATTTCAGGCTCTTGTGCCAGTGCCATGGCAATCATGACGCGCTGGCGTTGCCCGCCAGACAGCTCATGCGGATAACGTCTAAGCTTTTGCTCTGGCTCTGGGATTCCCACATCATTGAGCAATTCAATCACACGCGCACGAACACGTGCTTTTGACCAGCCACGAAGTCTGAGCATTTCACCCACGATTTTTTCAACTCGATGCAGCGGATTCAGTGCGGTCATGGGTTCTTGAAAAATCATGGCAATTTTACTGCCCCGAAGCTGCTGTAACGCTTGAGTTGTGAGCTTAAATAAATTCTGACCGTGAAAATGTGCAGTGCCCGAAACTTGAAGCTGCTCTGGAAGTAAACCCAATAAAGCCAGACTGCTAATCGATTTACCAGAGCCACTTTCCCCCACGATCGCCAAGGTTTGCCCGGCGTGTAAATCGAAGCTTAAGTCATCGACTAAAAGCTGATGAGCATCTAGCGCAATGCGTAAATGCTCAACCTGTAATAATGGGGTATTAGCGTCTTGGGTCGAATGCATCACGCGTGGCCTCTCCGACATAAATCAATAATGACAAAACCAGCGCCAGCGTAAAAAAGCCAGAGAGCGCCAGCCACGGTGCATTGAGGTTATTTTTCCCTTGTAGCAGCAGTTCTCCCAATGATGCAGCATCTGGAGGTAAACCATAGCCCAAAAAGTCCAGTGCCGTTAGCGCAGTAATATTGGCAGTAAGCATAAACGGCAATTGGGAGAGGCTTGAGCTGATGGCATTGGGTAAAATATGCCGGAAAATGATGGTCCGATCAGCTACGCCCAAAGCACGTGCAGCGCGTACATAGTCAAAATTTCGAGCGCGCAAGAATTCAGCCCGCACCAACCCCACCAATGCCGTCCAGCCAAACAGCAGCATAATCACAAATAACCAGTAGACACTTGGGGTAAACATACTGACCAAGATCATAACCATAAACAGCATGGGTAATCCGCCCCACACCTCTAGCACCCGCTGACCAATCAAATCGACCCAGCCACCATAATAGCCCTGTAATGCCCCAATCAAAATTCCGATAAAGGCGGCACAGAGAGTCAAGGCAAATCCAAATAAAAGAGACACGCGCAAGCCATATAAAATACGCGCCAATACGTCACGGCCCTGATCGTCTGTCCCCAGCCAGTTTTGCTGCGACGGAGGCGATGGCACAGGCACAGCCAGCTCCAGGTTAGGCGTTTGATATGAAAATGGAATCACAGGCCAAAGTGCCCATCCATCACGTTTGATGAGTTGCTGTACGGCTGGATCTTTATAATCTGTTTCGGTTTCAAATATCCCGCCAAAAGTTGTTTCTGGATAGGACTGGATCACTGGAAAATAATAGGATTGTTGATACTTCACCACCAAAGGCTTGTCGTTGGCAATTAATTCAGAGAAAATCGCCAGTACAAAAATCACTGCAAAAACAATTAAGCAGATAAAACCTAACCGGTTTTGTTTAAAACGTGCAAGGCGCTGCTGCATCACTGGAGACATTATTTGGCTCCTCGCGCATCGAAATTGATTCTTGGGTCGATGATTTGATACAGCACATCACTGACCAGTCTGAGCAGCAGCCCAAGTAAAGTAAATAAAAACAACGTGCCAAAAATCACCGGATAATCGCGCTGCGTAATCGCTTCAAAACCCAATAAACCAATCCCATCTAAATTGAAAATAATTTCAATGAACAGGTTCCCCACAAAGAAAATACCAATCAATGCTTCAGGTAAGCCCGCAATCACAATCAGCATGGCATTTCGAAAAACATGCCCGTATAAAACCCGCGATTCACTTAAACCCTTGGCGCGTGCTGCCAGCACATACTGCTTTCCTAACTCTTCCATAAAGGCATATTTGGTTAGATAGGTTAAGCCTGCAAATCCACCCAACAACATGGTGGTTAAAGGCAATGCCATATGCCAGAAATAGTCTTTTATTTTATTGAGTAAACTCAAATCCTGAAAATTTTCCGAAACCAGTCCTTGCAGTGGGAACCACTGAAAATATGAACCGCCCGCAAAAAATACGATCAACAGTACCCCAAATACAAAAGTGGGTACTGCATAACCAATCGCTAGCAAAATAGACGTCGACTTATCAAAGATTAATCCATGCTGGCGTGCCTTTCGAATGCCAAGCGGAATTGAAATCAGATAAATCAGCAAAGTACTCCATAACCCCAAAGAAATGGTGACCGGCATTTTCTCAAATAGTAACTGCGTAACAGGTTTATCTTTAAAAAAACTGGTACCAAAATCAAGACGCAAATATCCGTTTAACATCAGCCAAAAACGTTCTGGTGCAGACTTATCAAATCCATATTGCGCCTGAATTTTTTCGACCATTTCGGGCGTCAGACCACGCGCACCCTGATAATGAGTATCTGTACTGACAGAAGCAGTTTCTCCTCCGGTTTTTACACCTGAAAAATTCTCTGCCTGCTGAATCGCTTGCTCGACTGGTCCACCCGGTGCAATTTGCACCACGACAAAATTGATCAATAAAATCAGAAACAATGTCGGAATAATCAAGAACAGACGTTTAATAATATAAGCACCCATGCGCATACTCCTTGATTATTCTTGTTTACGCAAATAGCGGGCAACACGCTGTGCTTTTTCAGGATTGGACCACCAGTAATCATAACCCACCGATAACGCTGGCTTCACTTTAGGGCGTTCATACATGTCCCAGTATGCATACCAGTTACCCCCTTTTCCATAGGTCAAAATCTGGTAATAACCAGCCCGAAGCAACCGATCCAAGACCTTGGTACTGGCCACCAGCTCATCTCGCGAATTGGCATGAATCACACGCTGAATCACCGCATCAATGACAGGATCTTGAATCCCTGAATAATTATAATTTCCAACCTGATTGGCCGCTGCACTTCCCCAAAATTGCGCCTGCTCATTGCCGGGTGTTAAAGATTGTGGTAAGGCCATTGTGGTTAAATCGAAGTCGTTACGGCGCATGCGCTCCACATATTGTGGCGTATCGACCAAACGGATATTCACCGTGATTCCCAAGCGCTTTAAATTGCGAACAAAAGGCATCAGGGTGCGCTGTAAACTGTCCTGATGAATCAACAGCTCAAGCTGAACAGGACGCCCCTGTTTGTCTTTTAAAGTCTGATGCTGAACCGTATAGCCTGCCTCAATCAGTAACTGTCTTGCTTTAAGCAAGCTATTACGATTAAAGCCACTGGCATCGGAAACAGGATAACGCCAATTGGCCAAAACACCCTCACGCACAATCGGATCAAGTTTGGGCAAGAAAGGCGCTAGAATTTTTTGCTCTGCCGCAGATGGCGTTCCTGTTGCAGCCAGCTCACTGTTATTAAAATAACTCTGTAGACGTTGATATTGACCATAAAACAAAGCTTTATTTTGCCATTCAAAATCGTAGGCATAACTAATGGCACGTCTTAACTTGATGTCATTTAAAGGTCTGTGCCGCGTATTCATGACAATACTTTGTGTCGTCATGGGATTACGGTGCTCAAAGACATATTTTTTAATCATGCCTGACTTAAACGCTGGAAAGTTGTAGCCTGTCACCCACTTACGCGACATAAATTCTTCATGTAAGGTGTATTGGCCCGACTTAAACCCCTCAAATGCAATGTCTAAATTACGATAATAGACATATTTTAAGCGATCAAAATTGTAGCGCCCCTGATTCACGGCTAAATCTTTAGCCCAATATTTAGGATTACGTTTGTACGTAACACTTCGGCCCGGATCTATGCGCTCAATCAAATAAGGCCCCGACCCTAAAATCGGCTGGAGCGTGACTCGAGTGAAGTCTTTATGCTGCCAGTCTTTTTTTGAGTAAATGGGTAGGCTGGCCAAAATCATCGGCATTTCAAGATTACTTTTGGACTTAAAACTAAACTTGATGCGGTACTTCGACAGCACCTCGGTTTTGGCCAGATCTGCAATGTACATTTGCAGGCCCGGATTGGCCTTGGTTTGATACGTATCAAAGCTAAATTTGACATCTTCCGCAGTCAGAGGAGAGCCATCACTAAAACGTGCTTGCGGATTTAAATCAAAAATCACGAAGCTAGGATGCTGTTGATCAAAGGTAGCCGTTTTAGCCAGCAAGGGATACATCACCCCGGGTTCATCTAACGAGCTAGACATCAAACTGTCAAAGACATAATTAATGCCGTCGGTCGAACTGCCCTTGCCATTCATGCTATTCAAATTATCGAAGGTACCATTACTCGACTGAATTAAGATTCCGCCTTTGGGTGCCTTGGGGTTGGCATAAGGCATGTGCGTTAGCGCTTGATATTTGGGCTGGGTACGAATGGCGATATAGGGTGTGGTGGTAACGGCGGCAAAACAACTTAAAGAAAAAACACCAAGCCCCAATGCGAGGCTTAGTGTTTTCATTACATATGCATTCTTGGGGTGCATTTATCGTCCAGTAAAGTTATAGATTGGGAACCTTGATCACATCTCCAATACGAAGTGAACTTGAAGGACGTAAATCATTTAGATCGGCCAGTTCAGCCAATGCCATACCATACTTACTGGCAAGTCCAATCAGGGTATCACCGCGCTTGACCTTATACTCCGTGATTGTTTTTGGAACTTGTAAAGTTTGGCCACGCTGTAGGCTCGCGCGAGCACTCAAGTCATTCAAATCGGCCAGCTCTTTAGATGACATACCTAAACGACTGGCAATACTATTGAGCGACTCACCCGACTTGACGGTATAAGACTCGGTTTTGGTCGAGGCTTTGGTGTTGGCTTTCGCTTTTGTCTCGGCTCTGGCACTGACTGGTTTCTCAATTTCACCGCTTAATTTGAGCTTTTGTCCTGCTTGCAGGCCAGAACTGCGTAGACCGTTGAGCTTCATCAAATCATTGGCATCGAGGTTATAACGGCTGGCAATGGCGCCCAGCGTATCACCTGATTTAACGGTATACACCTCAGGAACAGCCTGCTCCGCAGATTTCTTGCTTGAGCTTGGTGGTAGTACATCACCCGTGAGTTTTAGCTTTTGCCCAACGCGAAGTCCTGCTGTACGGTTTAATCCGTTCAGCTCTGCCAAATAATCCAGTTGTAAATTAAATTTACTTGCTACCGCATTTAAGCTATCACCCGATTGAACCGTATATTCTTCAGGTGTGGTCGAACCAGCCGGAATCTTGATGCTTTGACCAGCTCTCAAGCCAGAAGCAGATTTCATATTGTTTAGCTCAAGTAACTCACTCAAGCTCGTTTTTGTAGCGCTGGCAATACTCGATAAGGTTTCACCGCGCTGTACTTTATAGCTTTCGGTTTTAATCGAAGGAGCATTTTTGCTTGCCTTGGCCGCTACACTGCTCTCTTCCTCAGCAACTTCGTGCAATGGAACATTAATTTTCTGACCAATGTATAAATTACTTCCTGCATTCAATCCTGTGGTCAGATCCGCTAGTTCCTGATTAGAGAGTCCATAACGATCTGCAATCTGTTTGAGATATTCACCACGTTTTACAGTGTAGAGTTTGGTTGGCGTGCGTTTGGTCGATTTCGTATCGCTATTGTGCTTAGCCGAGGCCGTCGTAGTATTGCCTTTTTTCTCTTTTAAGCTTAGTTTCTGGCCCACAAACAAACCACTGGTAACACTTAGCTCGTTTAGATCGGCCAATTGCTTAACACTCAAACCGAACTGTTCTGCCACTGCGGTCAGGCTGTCATTGGCTTTAACGGTATAGGTATCTGGAATCGTCTCGGTTTTAGAAGCAGATTCTGCTTGTGGTTTGGCATCATACAAATACAGCGTAGTGCCTGCATATAATGTACGATTCGGATCGATCTGGTTCCAGTTTGCAATGTCGCGCCAGCTCACACCGTTTTTCATGGCAATGATGGCCAGCGTATCGCCTGAAACAACCGTATAGGTAGAGCGCTTTCCTTTCGGCTGAACCACAACAATATCGGTATCCGTTTTGATATACGGCTTGTTGCTATTACGCTGTACATCCTGATCGCTGGCACTGACGGTTTCTGCCAATGCCTTCGGATACGCAAATTCTTTAGTGACTTCTTTGCCTTGCTGATCGGCAACGGATTGACTGGTCTGAATCGCAGTAAGCTTAATCTTACCATCTAGCGGATCGACAATTTGAGTACCTTTCGGTGCCAATGCAGAAAGCTCGGCAACCACTTGATCTTTTTCTGCTTGAGTTGGTTGCGGCTCCAACGCTTGTGCAACGGTCTCCTTCTGACCTTCAGAACGAATCGCAGCAACAATATCAGCACGTTCGGTTTTTGAAATTGGTGGTTCAGTGGTGACAGGCTTCACATTGGCTTTTTGTGTCACTGCAACTGGAATACGCGGTGCACTCGGTACATCAGCGCTTGCTGCAAAGGCCGCGAGTTCATCTGCACCACGCGGGGTGCTGATACGGCGCGTGGTTGTTGAAGCGACTGTAGTGGTCGTACTCTTTACCGCTGGCTTGGTGTTACTGGCAGTCAATACAGGGGTGGTCGAGGTGGTCACCGAGGACGTTCCTGTATTTCTTGGTGTTGTAGTGACCGTGACAGACGCTGGAGGTGCTGCGGTATTCGCGGCCCACATACCAGATGACGATGAAGCTTTTAACGCTCTGAGTTTAGTGTCAATTGACGGGCTTAAATCGGCCGGAATCAAAATCCGCATTGGACTGGCCGGATCGATCACATCACCCCGATAACCCGGGTTGAGGGCATATAGCTCGGTACGGCTTAAACCGGTTACCGCTGAAATTTGATTGAGGCCTACCGGACCACTTAAGGTGACTTCACGAAAGTGCGGACGATTGGCAATTGGCGGCAATGACACACCATATGCTTTTGGATTTTTAATGATCTGAGCCACCGCAAGGAACCGCGGTACATAGTTCATGGTTTCCGCAGGCAGTTTTAGCGACCAGTAATCGGTTGGTAAGCCTGCCGCCTGATTTCGGTTAATGGCCTGTTGAATACGTCCCGGTCCGGCATTATAAGACGCCAGTGCCAGCTCCCATGAGCCAAACTGGTTATACAAACTGCCTAAAAACTCATAAGCTGCACGCGTCGACTCAACGACATCACGGCGGCCATCGTAAAGACTGGTTTGACGTAAGCCGTAAATACGGCCAGTACTTGGGATAAACTGCCATAGTCCTGCGGCCGCCGCACTACTGGTCGCAGCTGGATCGTAAGAACTTTCAATGACCGGCAACAGTGCGAGTTCAGTGGGTAAACCACGGCGTTCTGCTTCTTTTACGGTGTGGTATAAGTATCGACTGGCACGCGCACTCAAGCGGTCTAAATAAGGCTGACGCGAAATAAACCAGCTACGCTGTGCTTCAATACGTGGGTCCCAATGGGTTTCGTCCATCTTAAATCCGACAGTCATGCGTTTCCAAACGTCACCGTGCTTTAAAACTAATAGACGGTCGCCCTCTACTGCTCGCATATCGGTCGCCGAAAGTAAATCTTCTAAAGAATCCAAGCTGCTAGCATCTAAAAAGCCTGAACCCATTTTATGCGTCGATTTGCTATGTGTTTTTTCTGGAGTTGAAGAACATCCGGCTGTAAGACCTATCGCTGCTATTGCAGAACCAAGAACCGTATATTTGAAAAGTGAGGCGACTGAAAAAGGCCACATCATTGTGGTAGATTTATACATATAGATGTTCCAAACAACTCGCGTAAAGTTTAATTCTTTAAATATGCCATTGTAGTGAAGCATGCCGTCGAGACAAGGCAATAATTTAGCGTGATTTGAGTGGAAATGTTACAAGAAATTAAAAAAACACCCCTTAGAGCGCAGAGAATCGCTCCGTTTGCGTATACAATACCCATTGTTCTCTTTGTTTTACGTGTCGAGTCTGGTTCTTATGTCACAAACAATCACCCTTTATGTTGATGGCGCCTGTAAAGGCAATCCCGGCTTAGGTGGCTGGGGTGCGTATATCATTACCGAGCAAGGTGAGCATAAATTGTTTGGTGGTGAGCCAACCACCACCAACAACCGCATGGAACTGACCGCTGCAATTGAAGGCATTCGTTTTTGTCCACCAGATGCCAGCTTGATTATTTGGACCGATTCAAACTATGTCAAACAAGGCATTACCGAATGGATTCATGGCTGGAAAAAGAAAAACTGGAAAGACGTTAAAAATCCTGATCTTTGGCAGGCGCTTGATGCGATCTGTCAAGGTCGTCAAATTGAGTGGAACTGGATTAAGGGTCACGCTGGCCACGCAGGAAATGAAATGGCCGATACGCTCGCAAACCAAGGGGCAGCCCAGATCGCCGCTGAGCTTCACACTCAATCTAAAACCACTGAAGACACTAAAAAAAAACCTGAAAATGACTGGTTGCTCGACGATCCGTTCGGTTTTGACCTCGATCAGGTAGAACCTGAAGAGAATATTGAGGCAGACGACGAGTCAGAACTGGACAATATACCGAGTGAGTCCGAGCAAAATCAGGTTCACCCGTTTATTGTTGTCACGCCTGCACAGGTGCATGCACAAGGCCCGCGCCAGCTCATTCTAGATACCGAAACCACAGGTTTTTATTATCAAGATGGTGATCGTATTATTGAGGTCGGTGCGATCGAGATGATCAACCGTAAACTGACGGGTAGCTCGATTCATATTTACATTAATCCAGAAAAGCCGGTAGGCGATTCGGTTAATGTCCACGGGATTACCGACGAGTTTCTTGCAGATAAACCCAAGTATGCCGAGATTGCGAACGTACTATTTGAATATCTGAAAGGTGCAGAGATTATTGCACATAACGCCACCTTCGATATGAACTTCCTGAATATGGAGTTTACCCGTTCAGGATTACCTGCATTGTCTGAAGTGTGTACAGTCACCGATACCTTGGCACTGGCCAAAAATAAGCATCCGGGGCAAAAAAACTCGCTCGATGCCTTGGTCAGACGCTACGAAATTACGGCAAGAGACCGTACATTCCACGGCGCGTTACTCGATGCGGAAATTTTGTCGGATGTCTATTTGGCCATGACCGGTGGTCAGGTCTCGTTTGATATGGATGCCCTGTCACAAAGTGAAAATGAGCAAGGTCAGTCAAAACGTGCACGTGTCGATTTTCAGCTTCCAGTGATTCAACCCTCCGAAGAAGAATTGGCACGCCACAATGAATGGGTTCAGCGCTACGAAGAAAAAAATGGGGCCGCCTGCTTGTTTGCAAAATAAAACCCAAAAGTTTTTTACAACAGATGATGCAAGCCGATCAACTTGAGGTATAGTCAGGTTGATCTTTTAGTCGCGCCGTCTGGACGCTCATAACATTATAAAGTGGTGCAGTTTTTATGTCTTCACAAGTTTCTATTCGCTTCGACCCTTCTGCATTATTGACCATAAAAAAAGAAATTGATGATTCAGTTCGGCGTGTTGAAATCGCAATCCAAACGCTTCACGATGAACAACAGATTCCATTTGAACTTGAAGAGACGCTTGAGCACTTTGACCAGTGTGCACAAGTTTTACAGCTGATTGATATGGGACATCTGTCGCAAATGATCGGCTATATTTCATTATTGGTCCGAAAAATTATGCAAGCGCCTGCCCTCACCGACGCCACCACGATGGCGGCACTTAGTGAAGGCACCACCATGTTAAAGCGCTATATCGAATTTACCGCTTTGCATGAAGTTAAGGCACCACAATTTCTGCTCGATACGCTGAATCGACTTGAGCTTGCTCTTGGCAAACCGCTCACGCAAGAAGGTCAACGACTCATTACCCGCTTAAATGCATTTAAAAGCGATTTATCCCTACCTTTACCGCCTAAACTTGAGCAATCCGAATACGTACACCAGTTATATAAGCACGCGTTGCACAAACTCATCCAACACAGCGAAACCACACCGGATTTACAGGCAATTAAGCTAATTGGCGCATATCTGGCCAACGCCGCTAAAAAATATCATACCAAGCAATATTGGCAACTGGTTTATGTGGCACTCGATCATATTGATCAGCTGATCTTAAGTGATGCGCGTCTAAGAATTTTGATTCAAATCGAAAGTAATATAGGTAAATTCTTTGAACAGCCAGATGAATTTCGAGCATCTATCACCGATTTGGCCAATATTATCAGCCTGTGCGTGAGTCAGGACGATGCCATTTCAGAGCTATTACGCCGTCAGCTACGTATTGGAGATGATCAACTGACCGATACCCAATTACAGGTCTTGAGCTCGCATTTGTATGGTCCTGACTATGACACCATTCATGCAGTGTGCCAGTTAATCAATGAATCGATGACACAAATTCGTAACGAAATCGAATACAACTATTTGAGTATGACACCTGAAAAAATTCAGGAATTACAGGCTCAACTGTCTCATCTGGCCAATGTGTTTAAAGTATTGAACCTACACGAAGCCAATCGTGCACTGGCACAGCAGGCTGAGCATCTTAATCAGCCAGATATTCTTACTCACGACGGCTATGCCCAGCAGTTGATGCGCAGTATTTTATCTGCCATGAATTCGATTGGTATTTTAGAGCGAAACTATACCTCTAATCGTTTGCAGCTACGTGCGCACAATATGAATATTTCACTTGATCGTTTAGACGATGCGCATGCCGCGCTGTTGCACGAAACCAAACTGGTGGTCAATGCCGCGGCACATGCGCTTGAAGCGACGCAAGCCACGGAGGCGACAGTACTGAACCTTGGCACCATGCAGCAACAGTTCAGTGAGCTTGCAGGCGCAGCACTCTTTTTAGGTGCAAAAGAATTACATAAAGCCTTACATGACAGTGCACAGTTTATAGGTGCCCTGCAAAGCAATCACAGCGATTTAAAACACGATGATATGAGCCATTTGCTGAATATTTTGGCCTGTTTGGATTTGTTCATCGATAATTTAAAAACCAAACAACCTGTCTTACGTGCCACCTTTGAGGTAGCATTAAGACACTCCTCTCACTTTCAATCAGCGGTTGCCTAATGTCTGAGTTATCACTAGCTTACATCTTTCATAATCAACAACTTCTCGTTGATGAAAACCATAAACTTCCTAGCGTTGAGGCCATGACTGGCGATTTAAAGCTGGGCACGGGCGATAATGTTATTGCGCGGGATTTAAAGACTGACGATCAAATTCCTGCCGGATTTAAGCTGGTGCCGATTCGTCAATTAATTTCATCCTGGTCAACAGAAGAATTCATGCGCGCCAGTCGTGCAGTACAATTACTCGAATGGCGCCGCAATCACAAATTTTGTAGTCATTGTGGACATGAAACAGAAATCCACCCTACCGAATACGCCATGGTATGCTCTGCTTGTCAATATCGGCAGTATCCACGTGTCCAACCCTGTGTCATTACGGTGATTACCCGAGGCGACAACGAAATTTTGCTGGCCAAAAATGCCAACAACAAGACCAATATGTATAGTCTGATTGCAGGCTTTGTAGAAATTGCAGAAACACTTGAAGAAGCTGTTCAACGTGAAACGCTTGAAGAGGTCGGACTTAAAGTTAAAAATATTCGCTACTTATCGAGCCAGCCTTGGCCTTTTCCAAGTAATTTAATGCTCGCCTTTCAGGCTGAATATGAATCGGGCGAGATCAAATTACAAGAAGAAGAAATTAGTGACGCACAATTTTTCAAGTTTGATGAACTGCCAGAAATTCCATTTAAAGGCAGTATTGCGTACGCCATGATTATGCATGTGATTCATCAACAGCCAATGTAATTGGCTGTTTTTACTCAACGGGATGTGTCTCTTTAAGCAAATTGAGTAACGTTCGTTTGGTCTTGAAATAACGGCTAAACAAACTCGACAATGTTGCAATGATCGTGATATGTCCCGTTTTAGGAATCACACTGATATGACTATGGTTTCCAGCCTGTATCAACACTTGCTGCATATCTAAGCTATTACTTTGCTTGACGATATGATCGTTCTCAGCCAGAAACATATAGTGCCGAATATGATTTTTTTTCACAAAATAATACGGCATAACCTGCTGATAGGGCACCGACTGATCAAAGGCATCTTCAGCGAGTGGGTCGCCTTTATAATCGAAATGATAAGGCCCAGCAAATCCGACAATTGCTTTGATCTGCTCATAACACTGAAGCGCAAGCCTCTGGGGATGGTACACCAGCGACATAATATTAAATGCGCCAGATGAGTGGCCCATCAAAACGATCTGCTGCGCTGAAATATTCAAACGCGCTTGATGTTGATCAAGATATTGGAGCGCCACGGCTAAATCATCGACAAACACAGGAAAAATAGACTGTGGTGCCAGATGATAATTGATGATCGCGACGTCGTAGCCTTCACGCGTAAGGCTTTCACCTAAAAACACATAGTCTTTTTTATCACCGTGCTGCCATGCACCACCATGCACAAAAACCACCAGTGGACGATGTGCTAAAGGTTTGTTGGCTCGGTACAGATCGAGTCGCTGACGTGCTTTCAAGCCATAAGCTATATTTTCAGTACAGCTATAGCTCGATTTAGGTGTAAGTCGGTTGAGTGCATAACTTCCAAGATCATAAACACGCACCGACTTACATTGCTCTTTCACCCATTCGACCTGCTTTCCAAGTTGCTCCAAAAGCTGATGCGGTTTATTGAGCATTGGTGGTTCCGTTTTGATTTGGATCAATCGCCACTGGCGTCTGTACTTCTGGCTGTACCGAATTGACCAGTGGTGTCGCAACAGTCGAGCTGGCAACTGTACCGGCTGATTGTTCAATGTTGTCGATCAGGGTTACGATTTTAGTCACATTCCCGACTTTTTGTAGTACATCATTCAGATCATTAATTTCAGCAGTATTTAAACGCCCCATCACGTATAACACGCCATCTTCGGTTTGAACCAAGACTTTAGAATCCGAAACTACAGGTGCACGCACCAGTAGTCCACGGGTGTTTGCGGTCACGGCAGTATCTTGCATAATAGTGCTATAGCCAATTTGCGGGCCAACCGTAATGTAGTTATGGACAGTTTTGACATCGCTCATGGCTTTAACATTGTCTTCAGCCAACTGACGTAATGATTCATCGGGAACTTGCCCTGTCAACAGTACATTGCTATGGAAGCTTTCAATGTTGACGCGTGACTGTTTAAAGCGAGGGTCTAGCTTATACAAATTAATGGTCGCTGTGCGCTTGATAGAAGAATCAATAAACACCTGCCCTAAGCTGCGCGCACCGCTCTCTGTGCCTACAGGTGCTGAACCTGTTCCACCCGAAATGAAACTTGCACATCCCGATAAACTTGCTACGCACAACATCAGTATTGAAATTCGTTTAACCACTGAGCAAGACTCCCTATACACTCTTTTTTAAAACAATCGGCGAACATTTACGGCATTTACATGCCCCAAAGAGTAAATAACTCCAGTTACAAAGTAAACGCATTTTCGATCCACTGTCGATCATAGCGAAGATTAGAAAAATCTTGCTGTACTGTTTTTGCAATTTTGTAGGGGAAATCAAAACAAATCACATCGAAACGACAGTAAAACTGCTGATAATGTGGATACTTATTCAAAAAATACTGCGCCGTCTTAATGATTTTACGCTGTTGTGAATACATGAATACTTCGTTTGCCATCGCATAACTCCCTTGGGTGCGTGCTTTGACTTCAACAAAAACCAGCTCATCCCCTTTGGCCACAATTAAGTCAATTTCACCACGGCGCGAGCGAAAATTTTGCTGCACCAACTGAAATCCATGGGCTTGCAGCAAGGTTAAAGCCGCTTGTTCTGCCCATACGCCCAAGTGGTGAGCATGCGGCTCAGCATGATGTGAAGACTGTCTCATTTGAGAACCACAAGCGAACGCTTGGTTTTTTGATAACAATGCACATTACGCTTGATCCGATCGCCCTGTGCAGTTAAATCGCCCGTTCGGCCCTTGAGTCGGAAATCCTGTATGTCAGGATTAAGTACATATTGTTCAGTCAGCATCCACGCGTCTCCACCAAAGGCGATTAAACGCTGATACGGCATCGGTTCAGGTTTTTGCAAATAGGCATGGTACACATCGCTCCATTGATGCTCGTATAAGGCAGGTACATCACAAAAGGTTAGCCCTTCTGGAATTGCTTTATTTTCTTCAATGGCAATGGCTTGTGCATATAGCCCGCGTTTGGGTAGCTTGCCCAGTTGGTTGAGCCATGCAGAATCGCCCATCAGCATTAAACCTTGACCTTTTTTAAGCTTGGCCGGTAACGTTTGAATCGGTTCTACACGATGACCAAATTGCGAAACCAGCGAGATGTAATACAGTTCGGTATCGGCTTCTCTGCCATTTTGACGCAGCACCAAGAGATCCGTGATGTTATCTTTTTGCAACACATCGACCATCGAGCCTGCGTCATCTTGTTTGGACAAACTAAATTGAATCACGTTTTTTGCTTCGGCACCCACTTCATTGAGGGCCAACACTTTTACTTTGGGGTTGAGCTTCATCACCTCTTCAACATCTTGCCGAGCCAGTGGCCCAACCACCATTTCAGTTTTTTTGCCTACATGCTGCCTGAAAATAGACTTCATGTTTTGCTGATCTGAGTTAACAAATTTGATGGGTGTTTTGTGGTTTGATTGCGCGTAAGCGCTCAAAAAACCGTGCTTAATACTGGTCGCGGCTCGCGCCATAGGTCCGGTTTCAGGTAGAATGACGATCACTTCGGCGTGTGCCTGTGAAACAAAAGCTGCAAAAAACATCAGCAGCCAAGTCTTTTTATTATGTAGCATGGAGTAAAACCTTATGAGTGCTCAGTTATTTGTTGTAGCGACCCCAATTGGGCACTTAGATGACATGACATATCGCGCCATCGAAACTTTAAAATCGGTCAGTTTGGTTGCCGCAGAAGATACGCGTCAGTCTGCTCAGTTGTTTAAGCATTATAATATAACAACTCCATTGACAGCATGCCACGATCACAATGAAAATCATAAAATTAATGAACTGATTCAACGTTTAAAAGCGGGTGAAAATATTGCTCTGATCAGTGATGCAGGCACTCCGCTCATTAGTGATCCGGGCTTTAAACTGGTTCGTGCTGCACAAGATCACAAGATTCGCGTAGTACCCGTGCCGGGTGCCTGTGCAGCCGTTGCAGCCCTGAGTGCTGTCGGACTACCGAGTGATCGCTTTAGTTTTGAGGGTTTTTTACCGTCTAAATCTTCTCAGCGCATGCTTCAGCTTGAAAAACTAAAAGATGAAACACAAACCCTGATTTTTTATGAAGCGCCGCATCGTATTCTAGATTGCGTTAAAGATATGATGCAGATTTTTGGTGCCGAGCGACCTGTCGGGTTCGCACGTGAAATTACCAAAACATTTGAAACCATTAAAAAAATGAGTTTAGGTGAGTTGGTTAGCTTTGTAGAGCATGACCATAATCAGCAAAAAGGTGAAATTGTACTGATTGTCGGCGGAAATCCAGTTGAAAAAGACATGGAGCAAGAAAAGCTGGATCAGTTACTAACGCGTCTCTTACAAGATCTTTCGGTGAAGGCTGCATCTCAGCTTGCCGCCGACCTGACGGGCATCAAGAAAAAAATTGCCTATCAACGCGCTTTAGAACTGACCCAAACCGATCGCGATTAAGCATAAAAAAAGCATCAATCATGATGCTTTTTTTATGGACTCAGATTAATCTCGGGCGTCTTCATCTGGCGGAACTTGGGTAATACTTCCGCCTTTTGCTAGAAATGCCGCAATTTCATCTTCAAGCGCTTGTCTTTGCTTTTGCTTGGCTGTCACTGTCAGTGTTTCAGCTTCTGCAAGATCTGCATCGTTTCCGCTTGACTCTTCATCGTTGGCACCATGTTCAGCAGCTTTGGCTTCATCTTCATCGACTGCCGCATCTTCTGATTCATCGTATTCATTCATATCCGTCATTTTTTTCTCCCCTCAATGACCGATTCATACATCATGAACGTTACTCATAAATTACGAAGAAATTTAACAATCTCTTGCGTATTCGCAAAGAGGCTTTTACACCAATTTCGTATTTTTTTAAACTAATTTGTAATTATTAATCAATGACTGATTAAAAATTACCGTTTAAGTCCTAATGTGCATAACGGGTTTTGGCGAGTAAACTCAATCCTGTGGCCTGCTGTAGGAAAGCATTTTTCAGATTTTCATGCTCATCAACAAATTTTAAGCCCGCGTTACGCGCTGCAATCACTGGAAATAGCGTTTGAGATTCCAGCCAGCCAATCACAGACATACCATGCATCATGGCATCGTTTTGCCCTTTACGCGCATGTTCATAACGTCGCAAGGTCTGTTCATGTGCCCATACACCACGCGCCCGGTCATGTAGCAGCACATCACAGAGTAGCGCTGCATCTAAACAACCGATATTGACGCCCTGACCAGCCAGAGGATGAATCACATGCGCTGCATCTCCAACCAAAGCCAATCCCGGTTTGATGTATTGTTTTGCAGCACGGGCGATCAGCGGGAACGTTGCACGCGAACGTACCTCATGCACTTGACCCAACATATGCTGACTTTCTTGTGTAAGTAAATCCGCAAATGCCTGATCGCCTAATGCAGCATATTCCTCGGCATAATCTTCTGGCAATGTCCACACAATCGACTGCCAAAATCCCTTTTCATTTGGCTCGATACTGGCCATCGGCAAGAATGCCAATGGCCCGGTCGGCAAAAAGAGCTGGCGAGCCACATGCTGATGTGGCTGCGCTGTCTTCACGGCACAGCTAATTGCGGCCTGACGATAATCCAGCACATCCAGATCAATCATGGCTTGGTTACGCACAAACGAATTTGGACCGTCTGCACCAATCAGCAAACGAGTCTGCAAAACTGAACCATCTTCAAGCTCAAGCTGCCAACCTGACTGTATAGATTCGATACGCTTGACACGAATCTGCGTCCGATAATCTGCAATCACTTCACGCATTTTTTGCTGGATTGCAAAATTAACAATACTCGGTTCCACCATCGAACCCAATGCCTGATCCAGATGTGGTGTCTGCTCGCTCGCATGTCCGAATTGAATTTCACCGTAGCCATTTTTATTCCACACCTGCATGCCCGAATACGGCATATGACGTGAAATAGCACTCCAGACTCCAACGGTCTCTAACAAATGAATGGTGGCCTGACTCAAAGCCAATACTCGTGGATTCACTTCACGCTCAATGTGTTCGCGTGAAAGTACAGGAGCGGCATCGAGGACGGTGACACGAACGCCACCTTGAGCCAACAATAGCGCTGTCAGTCCGCCTACCAGCCCACCGCCGACGATTACAACATCGTACATTTGTGTCATGCTTTTAACCCCATTGCGTAATTGGCAACTAATGGCTTAATGCCCGGAATAACATCAAAAGCCACCAGCCCAGTATTTCGCAATAATTTGAGTACCGGATTTTGGTTACTAAAGCCACGCACCACCGAATCACAGAACTTAATCACACGTTGTTGATCTTTTAATCGGGCTTGTTCATAAGCCAGCAGATTTTCTGGCTCTCCGATATCATCTGACTCACTCAATTGTTGTAGCAGATGGCGCACCAGTACGTCAGCATCTCGTAGGCATAGGTTAAAGCCCTGCCCAGCGACCGGATGAATCGTATGCGCAGCGTTACCCATAAGTACCACACGACCTACAGCCTGCTTATGCGCCAATACTTGTGACAGCGGGTAACTAAAACGTCGTCCAGTTTTTTCAAAAGTTCCCGCCCGATCTCCATAGGTTTTTTGTAAGGCCTCTAGAAAATGCTGATCGTTATGCTCACCCAACCATTCGTCTTCGGTGCCTTTTTTTACGGGCCAGACCACAGAGCGTCGCGACTCGCCGGGCAAAGGCAATAATGCCAGTGGACCTAACGCACTAAAGCGCTCAAATCCGACCTGTTCGTGTGGTTTGGAGGTTTGTACCGTGGTCACAATCGCCACTTGATCATAATCTCGAACATCGGCACCCACGCCTAAAGCCTGACGACAAAATGAATCACGACCATCGGCGGCAATGACCAGTTTTGCTTGTAACTCAAGCTGCTCGTGTTCACGCTCGGCATTTAAATAGACAAAGTCCTGATCTTGTTTTAATGACGTTACTTTGACGCCATCAATCAGCTCAATGAGTTCATGCTGGCGTACCTGTGTAAGTAGTACACGCCCCAACCATGCGTTTTCAATGACCTGTCCAAAGCTTTCGACTTTTTCTTGTGAGGCCACCAGTCTTGCTTTGCCAAAACTGCCTTCTTCGGTAATATGAACCTGTAAAATAGGCGTTGCGTGTTGCTGTAGCGCATCCCACAGTTGCAACTTTTGATAAATTTGTACACTTCGGCGTGATAGTGCCGTATTTCGTGCATCGAAACTTGAGTGATAGGGAGCCAGATTTTCGTCGTCGTAATCTGGATACTGAATGGCTTCAAGCAATTTTACTGCAATATTTTGTTTTGCCAGCATGAGCGCAAGGCTCAATCCCACCATTCCACCACCGACAATAATCACATGTTGCACTGCGATTTCTCCTTTACTCGATTTTTATCGTTTCGCTTGAGCCATAAGTGTTTCAATTGCATCGATTTCTTTAACCACATTTTGCGTCAGAATCAATGGGCCATCTTCGGTCACCACGACATCATCTTCAATTCGAATGCCGATACCGCGCCATTTTTCATCTACCGTTTCATCATCAGGCGCAATATAAATACCCGGCTCAACCGTGACCACCATACCTGGCGCATAACTTCGCCATTTGCCAGTCACTTTGTAGGCACCTACATCATGCACATCCATCCCCAACCAATGTCCGGTGCCATGCATGTAAAATTGACGGTAGGCTTCTTTTTCGATGAGTTCATCAATTGCGCCGCGCATCAGTCCAAGTTGAAGTAAACCTTGTGTGATGATACGCACTGCGGCCTCGTGTGGATCACGATACGACCGTCCGACTCGCACCTGATCGATCGCGGCATACTGTGCGTCTAGCACGATTTGATAGAGCGCGCGTTGCTCTGGACTAAAACGACCATTGACTGGAAAAGTACGCGTAATATCAGATGCGTAGCACTGGTATTCACATGCTGCATCGATCAACACCAAATCACCATCATTGAGCGGCTGATTGTTTTCTACATAGTGCAAGATACAGGCGTTGGCTCCACCACCAACAATGCTGTTGTAAGACGGAACGCAGCCATTTTGATTAAACACATAGTTCAATTCAGCTTCAAGTGCATACTCCATCATACCTGGATGAACCTTTTGCATGGCACGAGTATGCGCTTGTGCACTGATGGCCGATGCGATTTGCATCAATTGAATTTCTTCTTCTGACTTAAACAGTCGCATTTCATCTAAGAGGCGATCGAGTTGAAGCACTTGAGACGGCGCACCGTCGCCGCGTTTGTCTTGATCTTGAGCCTGTTTAATCCATTGACTTACGCGCGCATCAAATTCAGCTCGATGCCCGATTCGATAATAAATAGCGCCTTTATTGAATAACTTCTCGATGATTTCTTCGTCAAGCAAATCAATCGCAAAGGCTTCGTCTGCTTCAAAATCTTCAACCGCGCCATCGACACCTGCACGATAACCATTCCAGATTTCAAGCTCACGATTGCGTTCACGACAAAACAGGCTATAGGTGTAATCTGCTGCACTTTCACCCGTTTCAATCACTGCCACAGCTTCAGGCTCGGCAAATCCAGTCAAATAAAAGAAACTACTATCTGCACGAAACTTGTAATCCGCATCACGATTTCGATACGCCACTGGACTGGTTTCAATAATTGCAATACTGTTTGGCCCCATCTGCTCAGCGATGCGGTCTCGACGACGTTCAAAATCTGCTTGGGTCAGTTTCATGTGCTCTTATAATCTATATGGATAAAGTCTAAATAGTCGGGCAACGCCCAAGCATTAGCTTGGACGATGTGGTGTAAACATTTCAACAATACTCTGATTTTCATCAGATTCAGATGTATTTTTCAGCTTTGACTGAAAACTTTTAATCAATGAACTTTCTGAAACAGGGATTTTTTTACGGCCAATCGATAAGCTGACCGGAATCAAGCGAACGAACTCATACAGTTCTTCGTAACCCATTTCGCCTTCTTCATCGTTGTCTGATTCGTCAAATTCGACTGCTGCAACATCTTGAAGATGCTCAATCAATTCAACTTCATCTGAACGGATGTGTCCAGAAGCCAAACCAAAACCGAGTACCACGCCAGCACACCAATCTGCAAGTGCTTGTACACGCTCTTGCAAAAGATGCTCTGCATCTGGAAGCATGGGTAAATAGTCCAGCTCATCTTCGGCGAGCGCATGTCCAACATCTTCGGCTTCATCGGCTAGGAGAGACAGTGCCTGATCATTTAAAGTCGGTACATTTAGCGTTGCTAAAATTTGTAACCATTCATCTCTGGTCGGTGCTTCTGTCACACAAACTATACCTGTAAGCAATCCGTGTAACTCACTAGGGCTTGAAATTTCCTCAATCCCTTCAAAATTTTGATTCCACTCGTTCCAACCTGAAATATCGTCTTGCATTCGCTTATCCAATCTCTATACTTCGTATATATTACCTTTGATTGCAATTCTGTGCGACTACGTTATGTTAGAACAATTACAGCGACTTCAAGCGCATGTTGGCGTTTTAAAAACGCGTTTACTTCATTTAGAGCGTGACAACGAAGCGCTCGTAAAGACGAAAGATGAAACTGAAGCCCAACATCATAGTCAAATCGTGCAAAAAAATAGCATCATTACGGCCAAGCAAGAGGAAATTGAAACCTTAAATGATCAGCTTTCCCAACTTCAAGGCCAGTTTAAGCAACTTAACACAGATGCAACGGCACTTGCAGACCGCTACAGCCGTTTGGAAAAAAGTTGTACAGATCTGAAAAATCGTTTTCAGGAAATTTTGGCAGAGCGCAACGACTTACGTGTTACAAAAGAAAAGTTACAAGCACATCAGCGCCAAACCCAGCAAGAGATTCAAGAGTTACAACAAGATCGTGATCGGTTGCTGAAAAAAAATGAACTGGCCAAATCAAAGGTTGAAGCGATCATTCAACGACTTGCAATTTTGGGTACGGCACAAGATCAACATGCTCAGGAAATCCAGCAACTCGCCGACCCTACTGAGGAGATTCATCCATGAGCGATCAAGTGGTCGTCGAACTACGTTTAATCGAACAAATTTTTCGTCTAAATACCACAGTTGAAAAACGTGATGAGCTTGAACGTGCTGCTGAAGTACTGAATGAGCGTTTTAATGAAATGCGCCGCAGTGCGCCGCGCGTTGAACACAACAAGCTGGTCATTATGGTCGCGCTTCAATTGACCCAAGAAGTACTCAGCCTCAATAAATCATTGCAAGAGTATGAACATTGCGAGCGATTGTTAGACGCAATTTTACAAGATGTAGAAAAAAGCCTATAGAACTGTGCATTTTCGCGCAAACGTTCACCACTTGAAAACTAAGTTTACATAACACTATGGCAAGGGAATTGCCATTGAGTTCAGATCGGTTATACTGAATCTGTCTCTGGGATGCTCGCCAGCGCGTCAGAATCCCCTGAGCCGATACTATCACTTTAGGATAGCGTTCTGCATATTTAGAGTGTATGCCTACCGCGAGTAGGAAACCCAGCAAGTATGCGTCGCTTCCACCTTGAACTTAAGGGTTCAAGGGTAATGACAGGCAGCGGCATCTTCGGAGGCATTTATTTTTAAAACATTTAATTATAATTTTTCTACTTTTAGCTCTTCTCTATTATTTTTCTTTATCATTACAGCAATACCAAAATAGAGGTTTTAAGCCCTTCCCTTTTGAATGTAGTCAATATCCCCTTAAATCATTCCTCAATTGAGCGCGACATGCTCGCTTAACAAGCAAATATTAATTTCAGCTTTAATATCAAATTAAATAACACTTCTCATTAGATTCTATAAAGATTCAATTTTTTGCACTTAATTTAGGCTTAAGTCTTTGCCTCGATAGTCATCATTATACAAAACATGTCAGGTAACCCTGCTGCACATGTTTGACCGTTAAGATGAGACGAAGCAATGGCTAAAGTGTGTTACTGTGCCGACGATTTTTCTATGCGTCCCGAAATTTCATCGGCGATTTTATCTTTGCTTGAAAAAGAGCGCATTCATGCCACCTCATGCATGACTCAATCACCCTCTTGGTTTCAAGATGCCAAAGCCTTATCAAGTTTTGATACAACTGCCGAAATTGGATTACATCTAAATTTTACTCAAGACTTTGGCGTTCAGGATTATACCGAGCGATTACCGAAACTCATGTTCGGCGCTTGGACCGGCCAGCTTTCACAAACTAAAGTTCGCGACAGCATTGCTCGTCAGTGGGAATTATTTTGCTCTGCGACAGGTCAAATGCCTGATTTTGTCGATGGGCACCAGCATGTACATCAGTTTCCCGTTATTCGTGAAGCTTTATTTAAATTTCTCAATCAACAGCAATTTAAAGGCTGGGTACGCAGTCTGCGCCACCCTGTTTTAACGCCAAATACGCGAATCAAAGTCACGCTACTCAAATTACTCGGTGCTATACGTTTTAGCGAGATGTGTCAGCATTACAATATTCACCAAAATTCTACCTTTGCCGGTATTTATAGTTTTGATGCCCAATCTTATGCGCTTTTGAACCAGCAGTGGCTTGCTCAAGCGCAAGATCAACTGTTAATCATGTGTCACCCTGCACTTTCCCACAGCCAGTCTAGTCATGACCCGATTCATGCTGCACGTGTACGCGAGTTTGAATACTTCGACTCAGCACAATTTCAGCAAGACTGCCGACATCACCATATCCAGCTTGGTCCATTAGGAGCAATCTAATGCACACTTCTCCTTTTTTGTCTTGTGTTGTTCCGGCTTATAACGAAGCAGAGAACCTAAAAACATTTATTCCTGCGCTGGCAAAATCGCTGGATCAGCAACAATTGCATTATGAAATTATTGTGGTCGATGACGGCAGTCAAGACGATACGCTTCACGTCTTACAATCTATGGTGAATCATTACCCACTGATTGTACTCGAACTGTCGCGCAATTTTGGTAAAGAAGCCGCATTGAGTGCAGGCTTAGATCGGGTGACTGGTGAAATTACTTTGCTGATCGATGCCGATTTTCAGCATCCTCTAGATGCCATTCCGACCATGATTAATCTTTGGAAGAATGGCTACGATATGGTGTACGGCATTCGCAATCGAAGTAGTGAGTCTTGGTTAAAACGCATACTGACCAATCAATACTATAAAGTTTTAAATCTTAGCTCTCCAATCGATATTCCTGAAAATGCAGGTGACTTTCGATTGATGGACGCCAAGGTCGTCGATGCCATCCGCCGCTTACCAGAAAGAAATCGTTATATGAAAGGCTTGTATGCTTGGGTTGGATTTAAAAGTATTGGTATTCATTTTTCAGAACAAGAACGTCAGCATGGCACGTCAACATTCAATGCCAAGTCATTATTTCGTCTTGCCATGTCTGGTTTGACCGGGTTTTCAGATCTTCCCCTTCGTTTGAGTATTTATTTAGGGGCTTTAATGGCGCTCATTGCCATGAGTTATGGTGGATGGATTCTGATTGAAACACTGGTCGAAGGCGTTCGTGTACCAGGCTGGGCAACACTTGTCATTGCACTCACCTTACTTGGTGGCATTCAGCTGTTATTTTTGGGAATTGTAGGCGAATACATCGCCCGTATTTATGCCGAAGTTAAAAACCGCCCACGCTATATTGTGTCTGGCGAATTCTCGCAATTTAAGCATCCCCACACGTTACCCGAAATTAAACCACATGCATCTGAACCCTAAGAATCAACATATCAGTGCGCAGTTTATTCGTTTTTGCCTCATTGGGCTGTGTGCTGCCACCATTCATGTGGCAGTCGTGATCATACTTGAAAAGACACGGCTTGCGCTTGCTTGGTCGAATTTGGCTGGCTTTGGCGTGGCTTTTTGGATGAGTTATTTTGGACATCGCTATTTTACCTTTGCGACTTCAAATGCCCAGCATCGCCAAATGATGTTTCGTTTCTTGATGGTGGCCTGTAGCGGATTTTTATTGAATGAAGCACTGGTACTTAGTCTGAAAGAAGCCTTTCACTTGCCCACCGCTTTCAGTGTATTGACAGCAATTGGTTTTAGCTCAGTCTTTACTTTTTTATTGAATCGAATTTTTGCCTTTCAGCCAGAAGGATAGCCTGTATGCCGTCATGGTTACGTACCTCACCGATCAAGCTCGGTTTAATTTCTGTTTGGCTATTTGTATGCGCCACGGTCCGCTTTTTATCAATTCCCGATGAAGGCCGTTATGCAGATATCAGCCGCCATATGTTTGAGTCTGGCGACTGGCTTGTTCCACGTTTAGATGGTCTGCCATTTATTCACAAACCCCCTATGCTGCACTGGTTAAGCAGTATTGCGATGCATATTTTTGGTGTGCATGTCTGGGTGGTGCGTTTGGTTCCTGTACTGGCGGCAAGCTTGCTTTTGATTGGAACCTACCTGTTTGTTCGTAAATATCTCTCTCAAAAAATTGCCGAACTGAGCATCTTGATGATGGCAACCAATTTGCTTTTCTTTGGGAGCAGTCAATACGTTAATCATGATTTACTGCTGGCAACAGGCATCACATTATCGGTGTTTTGTCTGATCGATTTTAGTTTGTGCAATCGAAAAGCCATGCTGTTCTTGGGGTACTTTTTTGCCGCCTCTGCCTTTTTAACCAAAGGGCTGATCGGCATTTTAATTCCCGGAATGATTCTGCTTCCATGGCTGCTTTACACCCGGCAATATAAGCGTATCCCGGCGTTTTTTAATCCGTTTGCTTTGTTGTTTCTGGCGGCACTTACCCTACCGTGGCTGTATCAAATGCAGCAAATTTATCCAGATTTTTTGCATTACTTTTTTATCGATCAACAATTTAACCGTTTCCATTCTAATCAGTTCAACAACAAGCAATCGTGGTTTTTTTACTTGGTCATTTTACTGGTGAGCCTATTGCCATGGTTACTCACCTTAAGATGGACAGGCCTTCGCACCATACTGCAACAACAGCGATTAAACCCGATTGGGCAATTACTGATCTGGTGGTTGGTGTCTGTTGTCATCTTTTTTTCTATTCCACCGTCAAAACTTGCAGGCTATATTTTACCGGCACTCACACCACTGATTATCTTGTGTTCGGTAGCTTTTGAGAAATCAACTCTGAATACTCAACAACTGACACGCATGCAAAAATACGCGCCAGCAGCTTTTGTTTGTCTGCTAGGATTTGTTCTGGCCGCTACGTTATACTTCATTCCCCTCGATTTTAAGTTATCGAGTGTACAAAAGTGGCAAATTACCTTACTGGCAGGACTGTTGGTATATGCTCCACTATTATTTTTACAGCTAATACATCGACATAAACTCGAATATGCACATTATGTGGCTGCCTGCCTGATTGTGCTGTGTAGTGTGGTGCCCTTCGCCACACGCATTTTTGATATTAAAAATAATCACGATCAAATCAATTTTACGGCGTACATTCACCCCAACACAAAAGTGGTGTTTTACGATCGTTACTACTACGACCTGCCTTTCTTACTCGACTTGAAAAAGCCTGTGTATGTGGTCACTGACTGGCAAAGCAATGTATCGGATAATTACGCACAGGAGCTCTCGGATGGTTTGCAATTTAAACCAGAGCGTCGGGCTTACTTATGGACTAGAGCGCAACTAAATGGCGCAATTGACCGTAAAGCGCCGATGATTGTGATTAGCTCATCGCATGACAATTCACTTGAGCAACAAGCCAAACAGGTTATTCATAATCGAAATTTTGATGTGCTGATTTTCAATGAATGACATAGCGACAAGCATACTTGATCGAAATGAATGAATACGTGGGTCTGTTATTCAGTAGTAGATCCAATTTTTAACGTACTTTAATTTTATGTAAGAGCCCGCTAAGCTATAAGCAATTATATGGCATGGCAAGCTGATCAAAAACGCAAGCTCGGGATACATTCAATGACATCAGTTGTGCCTCACGCTACAGCACCACTTTCCGGTTCAGCACTACAGCAACTACGCCGACACATTGCCAAACAGCGTCGGCAAAGTTCACGCTTTGCACAGCAACGTGCAGCGCAACGTGTACTGGCTCAGTTTCGTTTTTTTCTTGATCGAACTCGTCAACCCATTATGCGTGCAGGCATTTACCTAGATGCCTTTGGAGAAATTTGGACACAAGTGCTGATTCAAGAGTGTTTCAAGCGAAACATTAAGGTGTTTCTACCTAAAGTCTGCGCCATGAATCAGCGACTGGTTTGGGTTGAAATTTCTAAGCATCAATATCAAAACCATCGTTTTACAAAGCATCGTTTAGGTATGTACGAACCTATGGCAACACGCGGGCAACCGATCTCCAAGCTTGATCTGGTGATAATGCCACTGGTGATTTGTGACACTACAGGCTCACGCGTAGGCATGGGTGGCGGGTTTTACGATAAAACATTATCCATCGCACCGAAGCGTCCAATCCGTCTCGGACTGGCACATGAGTTTCAGTATATTGCTCAAAATATTCAACGTGCACCGTGGGATCAATCACTTGATGCACTGGTTACACCCAAAAAATGCTATATTTTCAAACGCCCATTCAAAAAAACTATCAGCTTGATAAAAAAAATCTGAGCGATTTGCTCAATTTTTTGACATTTTCGATTGTCATGCCCTTGTAATTTTTAAAATACCCATCACTATAAAAACATGGCAACCTCGTTGTCACTCATTAGGAGTGCCCATGTCTGAAAATATTATGAATGTAGAAACCTTAGAGCCTCAGGTTCCAAGTGTATTACCGCTCTTAGCACTACGTGATGTGGTGGTGTATCCACACATGCAAATTGCGCTATTTGTAGGTCGTGAAAAATCGATCAATGCAGTTGATGTGGCTCGTAACAGTGACAATTTAGTATTTGTAGTTGCACAAAAGGATTCTCTCACAGAAGAAATTGATCACGACAACCTTTATCAATACGGTACCGTCGCGAAGATTGTGCAAGTTGTGAATCACGAAAATGATGAAAACTGTATCAAGGTTTTGATTGAAGGTTTATACCGTTCAAAACTCACAAAAATTATTGATGAAGACAGTTATTTGACTGCCGAACATCAATTGAGCCCAATGACGGTTGATAGCGATTCCGCGACTCAAGAAACGCGTTTGCAGGAATTACGGACCTTGTTTGCTCAATATGCTGAAGCAAAACTGCGTAATGCACGTGAACTTGTTGCGGCAGCAAATAAAATTGAAGATTTGCTGCAACTGATGTTTTTTGTGGCCACACGCGTGCCATTGAACATTGATGTAAAGCAAAAGTTTCTCGAGCACAACGAATTTGAAGCACACTTGCAAGAGCTGACCAACTACTTGGTACAACAATCTGCCGAGCAGCAAATTGAGCAGACCTTGCATGACAGCGTCAAACGCCAAATGGAAAAGAATCAGCGCGAATACTTTCTCAATGAAAAAATGAAAGTGATTCAACGCGAGCTTTCCGATATGAACGGCGGCGCAGAAGACGATGTTGCAGAAATTGAAAAACGTCTTGCTGAGGCAGATTTGCCTGAGCATGTGCGTAAAAAAGCAGAAGCTGAGTTTCGTAAATTAAAAGCAATGCAGCCCGCTTCAAGTGAAGCAGCGGTAGTGCGTAATTATCTTGAAGTGATTCTAGATACGCCTTGGAATACTGCAAGCAAAGTCAGCATTAACCTGAAAAAAGCGCAGGAAATTCTAGATGCAGACCACTATGGTCTTGATGATGTCAAAGACCGTATTGTCGAGTATCTTGCCGTTCAATCGCGTGTGAAAAAATTACGTGGTCCAATTTTGTGCTTGGTCGGCCCTCCGGGTGTGGGTAAAACTTCACTAGGTGAATCGATCGCTAAAGCTACAGGTCGCGAGTTTGTGCGTATGGCACTTGGTGGTGTACGTGATGAAGCTGAGATTCGCGGGCATCGTCGTACCTACATCGGTGCGATGCCAGGTAAAATCGTGCAGTCGTTAACTAAAGTGGGTGTAAAAAATCCATTATTCTTGCTCGATGAAATCGACAAGATGGCACAAGACTATCGTGGTGACCCTGCATCTGCCATGTTAGAAGTACTCGATCCATCGCAGAACAACAAGTTCAATGATCATTATCTGGATCTTGATCTTGACCTGTCTGAAGTGATGTTTATCTGTACTGCAAACAGCATGAACATTCCTGAAGCGTTGTTAGACCGCATGGAAGTGATTCGCCTTCCGGGCTATACCGAAGAAGAGAAAGTGAATATTGCTGACCGTTACTTGGTTCCTAAAGCGATCAAAGATAACGGTTTACGTAGCAGTGAATTGACTGTTCATGAAGAAGCGATTCGTGACATTGTACGACGCTATACACGCGAAGCAGGTGTACGTAGCCTTGAGCGTGAAGTGTCTAAAATTGCACGTAAAGTGGTGAAAGAAGCGGTCAGCAAAAAGAGTAAAAATCTGCATATCGATGTGACTCAAGAAACGCTTCCAGAATATCTTGGTCCACACAAGTTTGACTTTGGTATTGCAGAAGAAGAGGCTCAGGTTGGTCGTGTAAATGGCTTGGCATGGACATCAGTCGGTGGCGAGTTACTCACCATTGAAGTTGCAGCCGTCAAAGGTAAAGGTAAATTCATTACAACAGGTTCGCTTGGTGATGTAATGAAAGAGTCGATTACTGCGGCCATGACGGTAGTGAGAACACGTGCAGACGAATTGGGCATTGAAGCCTCTCGCTTTGAAGAAACCGATGTTCACGTGCATTTGCCTGAAGGCGCTACACCAAAAGATGGCCCATCTGCTGGTTTGGCATTGACTACCGCACTTGTATCGGCATTTACTGGTATTCCGATCCGTGCCGACATTGCCATGACAGGTGAAACATCTCTACGTGGGAATGCACTGCGTATTGGTGGTTTGAAAGAAAAACTGCTGGCTGCCCACCGTGGTGGTATCAAGTTAGTCTTTATTCCACAAGATAACGTGCGTGATTTGGCTGAAATACCAGACAATGTTAAAGAAGGTTTAGAAATCAAAGCAGTGAAAAGCATTGATGAAATCTTACCTTTAGCTTTGACAGAACAGCCTAAACCTTTGGTAAAAGCACCTATTGTGAAGCCTGTTGAAGAATCAAAAGCAGCACGTCACTAATTCCAGTTGGTTATAAAAAAGAGAGCTTCGGCTCTCTTTTTTTACATTATTCAGGTTGAAAATTAACCAATAATACCCATAATAATCTTAAGGGTACTTATTATGATTGTTTCATTTTTCCAGTGTGGTCATCTGATTCTCCAGACAGGTGGCCCTTTTAACCGCAGTCCTTCACGCTTTTGGGCTGCGTTTTTTTACCTGAATTTCTTCGTGTTGTTTAGTGGCTAAACATTTGAATACGATCTGCACGGCGGGGCATGATCATTCGGGGCTTTATCGTTATACTGATACCGATGATTTCACCTGTGAGTATTGTAATGAAAATCCGTCTTCTCACCATTGGTCAAAAAATGCCAGCATGGGTACTCACGGGTTTTGAAGATTATTTCAAACGCATCCAACCGTTTGTTCAAACACAAGTGATTGAACTGCCTATGGCAAAACGGGGTAAAAATGACTCGCAGGCCGATATTTTAAAATACTGTCAACTCGAAGGTGAAAGTATTTTAAATGCCCTAAAACCAGGTGAAGTGCTGATTGCACTTGAAGTCGGCGGCCGTGAGTTAAGCACAGAAAAACTCGCCCTGACCATGAAGGGCTGGATGCAAGACGGACAGGATATTGCATTGGCCATTGGCGGGCCTGATGGTCTTTCCGATCAAGTCCGTCAGGCTGCTGCATGGCACTGGTCTTTATCTAAACTCACTATGCCACATCCACTGGTACGTGTATTGCTGATTGAACAGCTATACAGAGCCATGAGTATTAATCACAATCATCCTTATCATCGGGCTTAATGCAGTTAAGTGTATGCCCCGATAAGTCGTTCAAATGAATCTGTTGCTGTACAGAGCAAACTGTGCAGCAGACTTGTCTACTAGGTACAGCATCATATGAGTCCACAAACACTCCCTGGCTTGTTTATCTCCCATGGCTCTCCTATGCTGGCAGTCGACCCCGAACAAGTGGGGCCTGCCCTGCACCGGTTGAGCTTTAACTTGCCAAAACCGAAAGCAATTGTGGTGATGTCTGCGCACTGGGAAAGTCAGTCGCTTGAAGTCAGCACATCAACCCGCCCCCAAACATGGCACGATTTTCGAGGCTTTCCGGCTGAGTTGTATCGTATTCATTATCCTGCACCTGGTGCACCGGAATTGGCAGAAGATATATTAAAGCGTTTAGCTGATGCACATTTGACCGCGCATGCCAACAGCACACGGCCCCGCGATCATGGGGTTTGGATGCCGCTCCTGCATATGTATCCAGAGGCAGATATACCTATCATTGAAATTTCGCTGCCCATGCAACTCAATTCAGATGAAATTTATGCAGTTGGACAAGCACTAGCACCGCTGCGAGAACAACAAATTTTACTGATCGGATCGGGAAGCATCACTCATAATCTGGCCGAATTGCGCTGGCAAGGCAATCTGCAAAATATTCCAGAATGGGCATCTGGCTTTCGAAACCATGTGGTGAATAAGCTGACCCACCAAGATTATGATGCCATCTTAAACTGGCCAGACTTACCTCACATCGAGCGCAACCACCCTACCATCGAACATTTTGCACCCTTGTTTTTTGCCATGGGTACAGGGAATCGCTTCTCTATCGTTCACAGTAGTTTTTCGATGGGATCTTTAGGGATGGACATTTACCGTTTCGATTAATCACTTAAAGATTTGAATTAAACTTAAGCAAAAATTAAAACTTTGTAAGTTTAGGTGCCTTCTATGTTGCAAAATAGATACATTTATTACACTTAAAGCCTAATAGATGTGTCTTTTTTTCTGCAATAAATTCGTTAGGATTTAGGCCTTAAATTGAAAGAATGTTGTTCCATGAAAATTAAATATTTAATTCTTGCTCTTTTGCCATTTTCACTTATGGCCTGCCAATCAATGAATCAAACCCAGCCTGTTTCTGTTGTACAAGAACAAAAAGTCGATGCCACTAAAGCCTTAACTGCTTATACATGGTCGTTTCAACCTGAAGGTGCGCCACAGCCGATTATCTTAAGTTTTAGCGATCAGAACTTGAGTATTCATACAGGGTGTAACAACCAAGGTGGTACATGGAAGCTTAACGACCAGCAACTCGTGACTTCAGCGCTGGCTTCTACCATGAAAGCATGTGAGCCAGCACTGATGAAAAATGAGCAGTTTGCAGCTAACCTTCTTAGCGACAAAAGCACTCATTTCAAACTCGATACTCGCTCAATTGAACAGCCAAGTCTGATGTTAACCAATGCCGCAGGACAAACATTTGAGTTTAAAGGCAGCATGACACCGGAAACCAAATATCAGTCTCAGGGCGAAATCATTTTCTTGGAAATTGCACCTGAAACTAAATCGTGTACAGGTGTTGCACCGCAAACTTGTCTGCAAGTTCGCGAAATTAAATATGACGATAAAGGGATTAAAACCCAAGTTGATAAAGACTGGTCGTTATTTTATGACCAAATCGAGGGCTTTGAACATCGTGCAGATCAACGCGTAATTGTTCGTGTAAAACGTTATGAACGAAAAAATCCTGCGGCAGATCAATCTAAATATGTCTATATCCATGACATGACCGTTGAGCAAGAAATAGTGAAATCCAAATAAGCCAGCGGATGATTCAATCCAGACACTCAAAGGCCTGATCACTGCGATCAGGCCTTTTTTTGAATAATAAGTGTTAATGGATTACGGGATCATATAGCGACTTCTGTGCTAAAATGCCGGGCTTGAGCTGACGTTCCTTTTTGTACTGAATATTTTTCTCTTATGACCAATAACGCTTTTGCACTTTTACGCGAAATAGACCGTATTTTGCCGCAAACTCAATGTGGTTTGTGCGGACATCGAGATGGATGTCTGCCTTATGCAAAGGCCATTTTAGAAGGTGAAGCGGCAAATAAATGTATTCCGGGCGGTCAACCTGTTGCAGATGCTCTTGCAGCTCGACTCAATCGCCCGTCACTGCCTGCTGAAAAAAGTGTCTGGCCGATTCAGTCCGATGGGCGTCCGCAGCGTATGAAAGCGATCATTCGTGAGGATGAATGCATTGGATGTACCAAGTGCATCAGTGCATGTCCGGTCGATGCAATTATTGGTAGCGGCAAGCTGATGCATACTATTTTGACAGACCTGTGTACAGGATGTGAGCTTTGTATTCCACCATGTCCTGTCGATTGTATCGAGCTAGTTGAAGATACTGCGCCGCTTCCTAATGCCGTACAACAAGAACAGGAACAACAGCAACTTCGACAACGTTATTATGCGCATATTCAGCGTGAAGAACGCCGTCGTATCGACCGCAAAGGCCCGATTGTTCGTGCAGAGATTGACACTGAACTATTTTCTCAGTTTTCGCAGTGGATTGATGAACTGCCTTCAATTGAGCGCATTGAAGTTGCGACCAAGACCGTCACAAAACAGGATGCATCTATTACGATTGAACTTGCCAAGCTTCGCACTCAAATTAAAAAGTTGGAAAAGCAATTAAGCGTTCAAGCAGATGCAAAGAAACAGCAGCAACTTGAGCAATTGCAACAACAACTGAATCTGCTTCAGGGGGATTAAATGCCAGTTAAAAATATGACCAAAAAACAGATCCAGACGTTTTTTGAGCGCCTAAGAGCACAGCGCCCTCACCCACAAACTGAGCTAAATTATAGTAACGCATTTGAACTACTGATTGCGGTCATGCTTTCGGCTCAGGCCACCGATGTGAGTGTAAACAAAGCCACAGACAAACTGTTTCCGGTAGCCAATTCTGCCGCACAAATTTATGCCTTGGGTGTAGAAGGCTTAAAAATTTATATAAAAACCATTGGCTTATATAATGCCAAAGCTGAAAATGTGATTAAAACCTGTCAAATTTTAATTGAAAAACATCAGGGCGAGGTTCCTCAAACGCGAGCAGAACTTGAGGCACTTCCAGGTGTAGGACGTAAAACCGCAAATGTGGTGTTAAATACCGCATTTGGACAACCCACCATGGCGGTAGATACACATATTTTTCGCTTGGGAAACCGCACTGGCTTAGCCGTGGGAAAAAATGTGCTCGAAGTGGAACATCGTCTAATTAAAGTTATTCCAAAAGAATTTATTACCGATGCGCATCACTGGCTGATTTTGCACGGACGATACTGCTGTGTGGCCAGAAAGCCGAAATGCGCAGAATGTGTAGTATCGGATGTCTGTAACTGGCCAGAGCGTTATGCTTATGGTGCAGAGCGCGCTGTGACCATTCAAGCAACACCTTAATTTTTTTTAAAATAAAAGTGTTTACATGAGCGATGCACTCACTTTTTTTGTTTGAGCTTTGGGTGCAGTATTTTGCGCTTGTTTTGCTGATTTAAACGTTTTTCTGCAAGCTCTTGCTTTTGCACTTGGCGTAGCATTTTCTGGCTTTGATAGAGCAAAAACAACAAAACCAATAGACTTATCACCACCAAAAAGATTAATGCGATCTTTAGCAAACAGATATCCTCAAAAAAGAAAAGAGCCCTGAATATTCAGGACTCTCTTATATTAGCAAAAACCAAACGAATTATTTAGTTTTGTCTAAAATAGCAAATAGATCTTTTTGTACAACATCGATTGTACGCAAGCCATCAAGCTTGTCATAGGTTGGTGCATTTTCGCCAGATGCCGCACGACCTTGATAGAAGCCAACCAATTGCTCAGTTTCGCTGTGGTAAGAGCCAAGGCGCTTACGAATGGTTTCTTCTAGATCGTCTGGACGCTGTACCAGTTCTTCACCTGTTACATCGTCTTTACCTTCTACTTTCGGTGGATTGTACTCGATGTGGTAAACACGGCCAGATGCTGGATGCTGACGACGGCCAGAAAGACGTTTTACGATTTCTTCGTCTGGTACCGCAATTTCAATCACGTGATCGATTGTGATTCCTTCTTTTTCCAGCGCTTCAGCTTGTGGAATAGTGCGTGGGAAACCATCAAAAATACAACCATTTGCACAGTCAGGTTGCGCAATACGCTCTTTTACCAAACCGATGATCAGTTCATCTGATACCAGACCACCAGACTCCATTACACTTTTGGCTTTTAGACCAAGTTCAGTTCCTTCACGAATTGCAGCACGGAGCATATCACCGGTTGAAATTTGTGGGATATCATAGCGCTTACAGATCAACTGAGCCTGAGTACCTTTACCTGCTCCAGGTGGTCCGAGTAAAATAATGCGCATAAGAAAGCATCCTCATTAAAAACAATCATCACGATGCTCTGGAGTATGACACCTCGTGTCACAGCTACCAGCATCTAAATTATAAGAAAGCGACAAACAAATGTATTAAACCTGCAAAAAATCCGGTGACCCCACCAAGCACAATCAGTATCCACTCATCCTCTTGGAATGCCGGACGTAGAAGGTTTTGAAACTCTTTTGGAGTTAATTCACGAATACGGTCTTTAAACATCTGAAATATTTTTTGTGCACGGCTCGCATTGAACGCAGGGTCGCATACAGGCACCATCGTAATTTCAATTGAGCGATCAATCAAGTCTGTCTTGAGTTTAGCATACTCACGTGGCCCTAAGGAGAGCTGAAGTGAGGTTCTTACCAATGGAGTTTCCATTATTTCATTGATATGGCGTTTAACTATACGACGGGTCTTGTCTTTTTTGTTGCCATACATCATTTCAGTCATGATCGACTTCAAGGTAATCAAGTCTTCAGTGACGACACTTGCAAAAACATCCGATACCTCTTCTTGACGCTTCATAAAAGCGCCTTGCACATTGTAGGTCCCTATACGCGGTACCACAGGCACCACCCATGGGAACTTACGGTCTTGCGTTAAGCGGAAAAATTGCGGATAACGGACATAGTGCGGTTCGACTGGATTAAATACCATCCAGATCGCAATCCAGTTGGTGAGAAAGCCCCAGATTGCCGCCCAAAAAGGAACCGTCCAGTGCCATGGCACCAAAAACCAGACCAGCATTTGAAATACACCGAAAAACATCCCAATCAGTGCACTGATATGCCAGATAAAGTTAATTTCCTTCTGACCCACTTTTAAAAACATTCTCACCATTAAACGTCGATCGCCTTCCATTTGGCTGACCACCATTTCACGCATATTGACCAGTGATTCTACATTTAAAGTCAGTTCTGTAACCAACTCCCGGAGTACACCCGGTAACTGCTTATGCGCTTGAGCATAAATTCTACGTTTAATCGAATAGGGTAAGTTTTCCCAGAGCACGGCATTTCTGTCAATCATGACTTCATCAATCAGGTGCTCAAGTTCAAAGCCGACTTGCTCACCAATAATTCTGGCCATATCTTCTGGGTCCATGGCCTCTAGAAATTCACGCAACGAACCCAATTTTGAAAGCGTGTTGTCGGTAATAATGCCAGAAATACGACCCGCTTTACGTGGCACAATTCCTTGCCAACCCACGGGTAACGGACCTAGGTGAAATCCCCAGAAGTTAATTGGATAAAAGACCATCTTTAAAGCCATCCACACATGTGCCCATGTCACAAATGCAGTCACCGGGATGATACTCATCACCGCCAAATGATCAGGTCGATTTAAAAAGGTTTGCCACAAATCACTGATGAAATCTAACATCCATTACTCTCGTATTTCTTTATTACTTGATGGGTGTATTTATGATGAAGAAATCTCGGCACTCTAAAGACCAAAACTTAGCGTATAAGCAAACTGTAATTGAGGCTTGGTATCAACTACGGTAGACCCATCTGTATTTTTTAACGCTTCTGCGGCACCAATGCCAACACTAAAAGTACTGATTCGATCTTTATTTAACCAAACATACGCCAAATCGACGCCACCACCGAGTCGTGAGGTATAATCATTGTCGACTCGGCGGCTTTCTAGCGTACCAGCATATACACCTAAGTAGTATCCATTTTGATTTTTGCCTGTGAGATAATACGGATAACGAAAGCCGACTTGCCCGCCAAAGGTATGATCACCGTTGAGGTAAGCACCTGCTTTTAGATAAGCAATACCATAAGGATTGACCCATTCGCCATTCACATGTGCCAGTTGCTGGGTGACTCCCAGACCAACATTGAACGGACTAACATCTTTGCCTTGCAATTTTGCTTCAGGCAAATAATCCTGAACACTTGCACATGTCACCGAACTAAAGGTTAAGAGAGCAAGAAAGGAATATATTTTTTTCATTATTTTCTCCGTGTTTCTCCAAACATCTTCAATTTAGAGCATTCCTTTAACTGTTTTGTGACTTTAACAGAAATAGTTTCGTTCTTATATACAGCACCTTACAATTTTGATGGCGCAAATGTCAAAAAACTAATCTCGATTGTGGGTGAATACTTAAAATTTATCTCTGTTTTATAAGCGTGATAGGGTAAACTTTACGGCTATTTATTTGTGTCGTTCAAGTTAAAGTCTATTGGTATGAAGCAGCACTTTCCGTTAAAAGATAACCAGCAAGAAAAGCGTCTGTATCGAGGGCGAATCTTTTTTGCAATTGGCTTAGTGTGTTGCTGCTTAATGGTGTTGATGAGCCGTTATGCCTATTTGCAAATTGTGCATTTTGATGAGTTCTCTACAGCCTCTGACAAAAACCGGATTCGACTGCAACCACTCCCTCCTGCTCGAGGTTACATTTATGACCGAAACGGCGTGTTGCTGGCCGATAATTATCCGGTCTTTACCGCAACCATGAGCCGAGCAGATGTAGAAGATATCGATGGCACACTCGAACGACTCACGCCTATTCTTACCCTTACACAAGAAGATATTGATCGTTTTAAAACGCGAATTAAAACAGCACGTAAAACTGAGCGTGTATCGATTAAACTCAATCTGACCGAAGCAGATATTGCCAAGTTCAGTGAACAGAAATATAACTTTCCCGGTGTAAAAATAGAGACACAGATGACTCGCTATTATCCGCACGGGGATCTGTTTGCACATGTGATTGGTTACGTGGGGCGCATCAATGAAAAAGAGCTTCAAACGCTCAATAAAGACACCTACGCTGGAACCAACCTGATTGGCAAGATCGGGGTAGAAAAAACCTACGAAGACTTGTTACACGGAACACCCGGATACGAGTCAGTCGAGGCCGATGCCCACAGCAATATCTTGCGTCATCTTGGGCGTAAAGAACCGGTACGAGGTAACGACCTTTATCTTTCAATCGATTACGGCTTGCAAGTGGTGGCTGCCGAACAATTGGTCGGTCGTCGTGGTGCAATCGTGGCGATGGATCCGCGTACAGGTGAAATTCTGGCGCTGGTATCTAGCCCAAGCTTTAATCCAAATTTATTTGTAACAGGGATTAGTCATGTGGACTACAGTGCCCTGCGAGACAATCTCGACCAGCCGCTGTATAACCGTGCCCTACAAGGGGTCTATCCACCAGGTTCGACCATTAAACCGATGGAAGGATTGGGCGGCATTCATTACGGCACTGTAGACTGGTCGACCAGTATCTATGATCCGGGTTATTTCCATCTTCCGGGGGATTCTCATAAGTTCCGTGACTGGAAAAAAGGCGGTCATGGAATGGTGAATTTGCATAAATCGATTATCGATTCCTGCGATACCTATTTCTATGTATTGTCGTATCAGATGGGAATCGACAAAATGAATGCTTGGATGCGTCAATTTGGTTTTGGTCAAAAAACAGGGGTTGATTTACCGAGTGAGAGTGAAGGCCTGTACCCAAATCCAGAGTGGAAAATGCGCACGCGTAAATCGAAATGGCTCAAAGGCGAAACGATTTCCGTGAGTATTGGTCAGGGTGCATTTACTGCAACACCACTCCAGCTTGCAATGGCTACATCAATTATGGCCAACCACGGTGCTCATGTGACACCGCATGTACTTCGTTCTGCACATGGCGCCAAACCCTTTAAGGTACACAATGCACCGGACGGTAAAATCCAGTTTAATGGCACAGAACAGGACTGGGTCAATATGCGCGATGCCATGATTGATGTGATTCAAAGTGGTACAGGTCGCGGTATTCGTACACCAATGTATCAAATTGCAGGCAAAACAGGGACAGCTCAGGTTAAAAGTATTGCGCAAGGCAAACGCTACAACGAGTCAATTTTGTCTGAGCGCCAACTCGACCATGGTCTATTTGTTGGATTCGCACCTGCTGAAACCCCTGAAATTGCGGTGGCTGTGGTGTGGGAAAATGGGCGACATGGCGGATCGGCAGCTCAGCTTTCGCGCCCATTATTTGACTATTGGCTGCTGACCCGCAAGAAAAATCCAATTCGACCAGCCAATCATCAACTGAGTGGCGGCTTGATGACAGCGGGTATTAAGCCAGGCGAGCTTCCAAGCGGAGCTTTACTTGAAGCAGATCCAAATGCCGTGTCAAATCGCAATAAACCAGAGCAGAAACCAAACACTGCTGCCTCTTCGGTGAGTGCCGTATCTGCACCTACCTCAGCAGAGACCTCAGAATAATGAAAAATCAGCTACGTATTATTGGTGGGCAATGGAAACGTCGACAGCTTCCATTTGCCAGTGTCGAGGGTTTACGCCCCACCCCAGATCGTGTTCGTGAAACATTATTTAACTGGCTCATGTGGGATATTCAAAATGCGGCCGTGCTCGATGTTTGTACGGGTTCAGGCGCACTGGGCTTTGAGGCTTTGTCGCGTGGAGCAGCTTCGGTACTGATGATCGAGCCAGAAGCGCTACAGGCCAAAATTCTCAAGCAGAATATCCAATTGCTTGAGGCGAAAAATTGCGACTTAAAAGTCGCCCCCGCACAGCAGGTTTTACCTAAACTGAATCAACAGTTTGATGTGATCTTTCTAGATCCGCCTTACAGCCTAGATTTATGGACAGAATTAGCTATTTTGCTTGATCCTCTGGCCCGTGAAGATGCCTATATTTATGTCGAAGCAGATCGGGAGTTGACTCAGCTGCAACTTCCCAACACATGGCAATTGCTTAAATCGAGCAAAGCCGGAACAGTGCACGCAGGGCTTTATCAAAAAAAATTATAGTGATGATTCGCCCGATACTGCGTCAAAATCTTATTTGTATTTAAGCGGTATTGTTTAATCGTGAACTCTTCTTGATCTAAGGGTTTAATCATTCGATTAGTCAGGGCGATCTAAACATACTGGCCGCACATCTCGCACTATTTCCTCTTCACGGCGCTCTCGCACGTCATCATCATCGAGTTGCTGTCTTGGTTGCAATGACCAATGTGGTTGGTGCATATTCGACAGTTGATTTTGATATCCGGAAAAGCTTTGTGCTTGTACAGATAAGCTCGACATAAAACTCGTTACAGTTAAAAAAACAAAAATGAAAACACGAAGTCTTTTGATCATCATCGACTGCTTCACTGTTAATAAGTGCGTTTAGTCTGATTGAAGGCCATTAAATCATGTTGAAGAAATTATAGTGTCTTCATCATCAATTGATGTGTCTTATGTTACTTAGGTAAAAAAAGATATCTCCAATCTTAAAAAGATCGAATCCAGAAAAAACGAATCAACTGTCCACGATCATAGGGAAAATTAGAAACGTACTCGTAGCCCAACTTTGTATCATCTCTAAGCTGATAACTCATGCCATAACCAAACGAAATGGATAAATCATGTAAACCAACCGCATCGGAAGCTCCCTCGATCATCTTACTTTTCAAATCATCCACGTTATACACCGTATAGTTATAAATACTGATTCGCTCATTTGCATAGAAAAGATTTTTAAGCACTTTATAATTGTTTTCTTCTTGATCATGTTGCTCGGCAAGATGCTTCTGCTCCTGATTCAAGTCTTTATTTTCAAGATTTACATCCAGATTCACTGTATTGTCAGGCATTGCTTGTGAGAAAAAATCATAAGTCTGTCCCCATGATGAAGAACAACTTAATGCCAACAATACAGTCAGTCTTAATAAAACAGACAACCTCATCATTTTTTTAAAAGATATAGTAAAAAAGGTAGCATACGCTACCTTTTAACAAGATGAAACTGCTTAGGCTAAACCGATAATTGCGACCAACATAGCTAAAGCAGACAAGACTTTACGTCCGTACGGTACATGGCGATTAATCAACTCACCTACTACCAAGCCGATCGTATACAACGTCGCCATACCGAGCACCATGCCAGAGATCAAAGCAATGACGTGGCCTTGGGGTGCAAGCTCAACGCCATGCGCAGCACCGTGAAAGCTCGCCATTAGCAATGCAACAAATGGCAATACACGATAAGACTTACTCCACAGTGCAACAGCCAGCACAATTAACGATGCCACAATGCCATATTCAGCAATCGCTTCGGCGACAATACCGTTTGCGCCCAAAACAAAACCAAAGACGAGGCTTACACTCAATCCCACAATACCTAAAACTTTCCATTGTTTTGCAACTGTCCAGAGCAATACGCCAAAGCCGATTGCCATGGTTAGATGGTCCAGTCCAGTGAAGGGGTGAATAAATCCTGTCCAGAAACCTGCTTGTGAAGCATGTCCGGGGTGTGCCATGGCTGCAACAGGCAAAACCGATATCAAGATCATGAGCAGTTGTTTTGTGATTGAGCGCATAGCGTCTCCTTAAGCCTTAAAAAGCCCTTGCTTTTCAATAAACTCAATAATTTGTGCTAAACCATCTTCTGTTTTCATGTTCGAAAATAAAAACGGTTTATCGCCGCGCATCCGCTTGGCATCTTGTTCCATAATGTCTAAATTCGCTCCAACCATTGGCGCCAGATCTGTTTTATTAATAATTAATAAATCAGATTTCGTAATACCAGGCCCACCTTTGCGTGGAATCTTTTCTCCACCGGCAACATCAATCACATAAAGTGTCAGATCTGAAAGTTCTGGACTAAACGTTGCAGCCAAGTTGTCTCCGCCACTTTCAATAATGATGAGTTCCAGACCGTCAAATTTTTCACAAAGATCATCAATTGCAGCCAAGTTGATGGATGCATCTTCACGAATAGCGGTATGCGGGCATCCACCCGTTTCAACCCCCACAATTCGATCCGGTGTCATGGCTTCGTTACGGGTCAGAAAGTTTGAATCTTCTTTGGTGTAAATATCATTGGTGACGACAGCCATATTGTATTTTTCACGTAAGGCACGGCACAGATTAAGGGTCAATGCTGTTTTACCCGATCCAACCGGACCACCAATACCAACGCGTAATGGGCTACGTTCTGTCATGTTTACTTCCTTTAAAATGTCACATTTTGATTTGGCAATTCTATTTTATTACTTTGCCAAATCAAGGGTTAAGATCGAAATAATCTCGAATATTGGGTTTCATGTTGCATGCTTAGCATTGCATACTGAGGCAATGCACTACTAATTTGGTCATCTTGCAATAACAACGCCTGCTCGACAGCTTGCGGCACTTTTTCATGTAAATGCCATAAAATTCGCTGGCCGCTCATTTGACCAAGTGGAACCGTTTTCACTGCAGCCAAAACCTGATTTTCAAGCACGCTAAAGGTATATGCTGTTAAAACCTCTGCCGGATTAAGTTCAAGGCGTCCGCACAACTGGGCATATACAGGTACAAAACCAAACTGCTTTTTTACCTCTACAGGCATCTTGAGTACAGCCTTGATCCAAGCGTTCAAAGAAAATGCCAATTGCTGGGATTCTGCCAAGAGCTCTTTACTTTCACGGCTCGCTCTATAAAGATGCGCCCACTTTAAAAACTGCTCGTCATCATTAAAATGTAGCATCAGCCGTTTGAGCAATGGCAGCTCAAAGCGCACCAGCAACATCTCAAGCACTTCTTCAAAATAAGCACTGCTGCTCTCTTCATCATGCACAAGCCCCACCTGAATGGCGCTTTCTACACCTTGTGAGTAGCAGTAAGCCCCTACAGGCAATGCCGTAGAAGACAGTGTCAGTAGCTTGAGCAGTTGAGCAGCATTAATGGACATGATGCAATGACTTGATTGGGCTTAAACGATGATCGTGTGCGTGCTGTGCATAAGCACCACTTTCAGGTTCAAACATATGTTCAACTTCTTTAACAACCAATCCCAAACCTTCAACCATTTCTGCCAGTACGTGATCTGGTTCAAAATAAAGCGCATACGGTGTCAGCATTAATGGAACATGACGATTCCCTAAATGATAAGCCGCTTTGAGCAATTCAAAATCCGTTTTGGCCGTGACCTGCATTAAACGTTCTGGTTTGGCATCTACACGCAGAATATCGCCGTCATGGGTCGCAATAAATGAGCCACTGCGTAAAATACCCGTGCGCGGCAAGTCGGCACCGATATCGGTACCGTCTTTTAAGGTTGCACGGAAACGCGATTTTTGACGGGTATCAAAGTTCAGTTCGACCGTTTCAAATGTTTGGTCTGATGAAATTTCATCCAGACGTTGGGTATAAATTTTCATAAGATAAAACCCTATGCGTAAATAAAAAAATCTGTGTTCTGGATTGGATTATCAATCGTACGCTTACGAAACTCATTCATAAGATTTTTAGATAATTCTTGATGTTCGAATGCAATCAATTTCAATAAAGTAAGAAATTGTCCATGACTAAATATCATTAGGTTTTTAACTTGATAAAGATATTTTAGATCATTCAACAGCCCAGAAAAATTTTCAACTCGCTGATAAAACTCAGCAAAAGACTCTGCATCTTCTGCATCTTTGTAATATGGATCAGCTAACGTCCAGTAAGCATCTACAAATGGCTTACGCTCCTCAAGTGTTGTATTTTGACATTTAAAGTCAGACAGATATGAAAACTCATGAATATCGAAAACTTCTGGGTTTAACTGATCTCTTACTGCAAGAGGCTTTGCAGTTTGCAACGTGCGCGTAAAGGATGAAATAAAAATTCGATCGGCATGCGGAAGTTTAATTGCAAGTTGCTCAGATTGTAATTTGCCCTGTTCGGTCAATTCAATATTGGCATGAGATGTACATCTCAAATTTACATTTGCTTTACTTTGTGCATGCCGAATCAAATAAATCACGTCATATTATCCTTAAAACAAGAAATAACGTTGAGCCATTGGCAGCACATCGGCTGGCTCACAGGTCAACAGTTCCCCATCGGCGCGCACTTCGTATGTTTCAGGATGCACATCCATCACGGGGCAGTAAGTATTGTGTTTCATGTCATGTTTGGTAATGTTGCGCGTGTTTTTACACGGGCTGATCAACTTTTTAAGTTGCAGCTTCTGATCGACGCCTTCATCAATTGCCACTTGCGGCAAAAAGGTGATACACGTGTTATGTACAGCGCGTGGATAAGAACCAAACATCGGGCGGTAATGCACAGGCTGTGGCGTTGGAATTGAAGCATTGATGTCGCCCATCGGTGCTGCGGCAATCATCCCGCCTTTGATAATCATCGAGGGTTTAACTCCAAAAAATGCGGGCTTCCAAAGCACTAAATCGGCCAACTTTCCTTCTTCTACCGACCCCACTTCATGGCTTAAACCATGTGTAATAGCAGGATTGATGGTGTATTTGGCGATATAGCGCTTAATTCGGTTGTTATCATGAAACTCATTGTCTCCTTCAAGTGCGCCGCGTTGTACCTTCATTTTATGTGCAGTTTGCCATGTCCGAATAATCACTTCTCCCACGCGGCCCATGGCCTGTGAGTCTGACGACATCATCGAAATAGCACCTAGATCTTGTAAAATATCCTCTGCTGCAATGGTTTCACGACGAATACGACTTTCAGCAAATGCCACATCTTCTGCAATTGCAGGATCTAAATGATGACACACCATCAGCATATCCAAATGCTCATCGATGGTATTGATGGTATACGGGCGTGTTGGATTGGTCGAAGATGGCAGTACGTTGGCCTGCCCGATCGCTTTTAAAATATCGGGGGCATGCCCACCGCCAGCACCTTCGGTATGATAGGTATGAATGGTTCGGTTTTTAAATGCCCCGAGCGTTTCTTCCAAAAAGCCGCCTTCATTGAGTGTATCGGTATGAATAGCAACCTGCACATCAAACTCATCGGCCACACTCAGGCAGTTATCAATTGCAGCAGGCGTCGAGCCCCAGTCTTCGTGGAGTTTAAGCCCCACCACACCCGCTTTAATCTGTTCACGAATCGGATCCGGTAAACTAATATTGCCTTTACCCAATAAACCAATATTCATGGGTAAATCGTCAATGGCTTGTAACATGGTGCCAATGTGCCATGGGCCAGGTGTAACTGTCGTGGCTGACGTTCCTGCTGCCGGTCCAGTACCACCACCCACCATAGTAGTTACACCAGACATAAGGGCCGTTTCTACCTGCTGAGGGCAAATCCAGTGAATATGGGTGTCAATTCCGCCTGCGGTCAGAATTTGCCCTTCACCTGCAATGACCTCGGTTGCTGCGCCGAGTGGAATGGTAATGTCTGGCTGAATATCTGGATTTCCAGCTTTACCAATTTTCCAGATACGACCATTTTTAAGGCCCACATCGGCTTTTACAATGCCCCACCAATCAACAATCAATGCGTTGGTAATTACGGTATCTGCCACTTGATCTGCAAGTAACTGCGATTGCCCCATGCCATCGCGAATCACCTTACCACCACCAAATTTGACTTCTTCGCCATAAGTGGTGAGGTCCTGTTCTACTTCAATAAATAGTTCGGTATCGGCTAAACGGACTCGATCTCCCACCGTTGGGCCAAACATTTCAGCGTATGCACGACGCGACATTTTCATATTAAAAGGCCTTCCACATTGTTTTCATTCTGAGTCCAGTGCGCCCATCACACGACCGGCAAATCCATATACTTCGCGTTTGCCTGCCAGTGCAACCAATTCAATCTCTCGGTTTTGTCCCGGTTCAAATCGAACCGCGGTTCCTGCGGCAATATTTAGACGATAGCCTTTGGCTTGTTCACGATCAAACTCAAGTGCATCATTGGCTTCTGCAAAATGAAAATGTGATCCGACCTGAATAGGACGGTCGCCAGTATTGGCAACACTAATTTTAAGTGTTGGTCGACCGACATTGAGCTCAATAACGCTATCGGGAGTAAGCACTTCTCCAGGAATCATGATGTTCTCCTCTGAATGATTAAACAATGGGTTGATGAACCGTCACAAGTTTTGAACCATCTGGAAAAGTCGCCTCAACTTGTACTTCAGCAATCATTTCGGCCACGCCATCCATCACATCATTCTTACTGAGTAAGGTGGTGCCGTAATGCATCAATTCTGCAACGCTCATTCCATCACGCGCCCCTTCTAACAGTGCTGCTGAAATAAATGCGACTGCTTCAGGGTAATTTAGCTTTAAACCACGTGCCTTACGACGCTCAGCGACCAAACCTGCAGTAAAAATCAACATCTTGTCTTTTTCGGTTGGATTCAGTTCCATTTCGATATACCTAGTTTCATTAAGTGTCTTTAAAGCAAAATATGTGCACACATGTGGCATTGAAGCTTTGTTTATTTATCTTCTGATTGACAAACTCACTACTCGCCTACAATTAAGTGCGCCAAATTCGCGGAAATTCTTCATCTAGATTGAGCCAGTAACGACGCAATCGAGCGCGTATGGCAGCAAATGCATCATGACATTGCCGAACATCATCACCTAAATAACGGGCACAAAGCACATCATCGAGTAGCGTCAGTGTTACTGGTGCATCCATACGCATGATCAATTCTCGAATCAGCTCAACATGCTGCTCAAGATCGACTTTAGCGCGATGTGTTTCAGGTGCAACCGCCCACAAACTGGCCATTACGGCGTGTCCGTTCATGCCTAAACATGATCGTAACCAGCGATCATTTCCTGTAAAGCGCAGTGTGTCGGCAACCAGTAGTTTCTGATCACGATATAACGTAAATATATTGCGATAAGCACCGTCAGAAAATGTCTCCGCGCGAGCCTGACGCCCAAGAACCAACATATCCCATCCAATAAAACTGGCGGCTTGATCAAGATGAATGGTGGTTTCCGACTGCGCATTTGCACCATCGTAGAGCATGGTTTCCTGAGGAAGCCATTCTAAAATCGAACGTCCTCGTGCATTTAAATAAATATGTTGCGCAGCTGGTTTACCATTGGTGCGATACCATTTTCCAGCTCCTGGAGTCGTCACAACTGCATGTGCGCCTTCTTCTGTATATATCTGAAAAGTTAAATGATCTCCCCCCGCAATACCTGCTGGTGGATGCACCAATATTGCATGACATACACCCGTTTTTTCAGGCCATAGCATTTTTTGCACCCGAACAGGTCCGTGATGCTTTCTATGCTTCATAATGGTGCGCTCACCATCATCATGAAAGCCTAATTCGAGTTGGGCATACCACAAAGCTTTGGATCTTTGGATGTGAAAGTCCTGTGGCTGATTCATGCTGTTCCTTTATGCGACATGTTCTACTGGTCTGATCAGTTAAGCAATTTTTGCACCAAGAATTGGCAATTTTTTAAAGGTCTTGCTTAAACGTTTATTTTACATACATTTCAATAGCATAATTTTTGGTACTTTTATTGTGTTATTTTTTTCAATCAAGTGATTGAGATGATTTTGTGATATTGATTAGCCAAAATTTAGTCAATTTTCACAAATAATGACAAGGTTTTAGCGCCACAATACCGATAGAATAGCGGGCTTAACGACCACTCTAACCTAATTGTTCTGATAATGAAAACCCTGACAATATTAATAAGTTGTGCCGCACTCTCTGGTTGTGTAATCGGAAGCTCAAATGAAGTGAAACGTGCTGAAAAATTGCTGCAAAATTTCGAGTGTAAAAATCTCGAAACCACCGAAATTCCGCACAGTTCGATCAACAGCTTTCATCAGCAATCTCTAGCAACCAGTAAAGCCAAGGCCACAAGCTATGTTGAACAATTTAAATCGGGCGATGCAACATTTAAAATGCCACTCGATGAAGCCGTACAACAACAATTACAACGTTATAAAGCAGCCTGTCAGGCATTGGGTGGCATTAATCCTGAACTGAAATAAGCTGATACTTATAAAGGTCTGTTCTACCTATTCTTACATTTCAATTATTTAACTGGCTTGATTTTTTTTATAGGCTGGACATCCATTAAATAAATAATGATTGGGTAAAACATGAAAAAATCGTTATTGGCGCTTGCATTGACCAGTTTGGTTCTAGCCGCTTGCTCAAAACCTGAAAATAAAACAGATGCTACTGCCGCTGAACAGCACAGTCAAGCCGCATCTGAGGTTAAACACGACCAGCATCAAGCCCATGATATGGCGCATACTGCTGAAAATTCACTGGATTGGTCGGGTGATTATCAAGGTAAATTGCCGTGTGCAGACTGCGAAGGCATTCAAACTGAGCTTCAATTAAACGACGACAAAACCTATGTACTTAAAGAAACGTATTTAGGTAAAGGCGATGGTAAACCGTTTGAAACCAAAGGAAGCTTTACATTTGACTCAAAAAATCCATCGATGATTGTATTAGATCAGAAGTCTGCACAGCGTAAATTCTTTATTGGTGAAAACACTGCAACAGCGCTTGATTTGGAAGGTAACAAAATTGACGGTAGCTTGGCTGAATATTATGTTTTAAAAAAGAAAAGTTAAATTTGAATTAAAAAAACCCTGCGATTGCAGGGTTTTTTATTTCTTTACTCAATTAGTGAGCAGAGAACTGATTCATTGTATTTTTGCTTGCATCACCAGCTTTGAGTGCTTGCTCACCAGAGAAGATCTCTTTGTGGTCATCACCGATGTCAGAACCCGCCATTGCTTGGTGTTTCACGCATGCAATACCGCCACGGATTTCTTTACGCTGAACACCCGCAACATAAGCCAACATACCTTCTTCACCAAAGTAGCCTTTTGCCAACTCATGTGTAGACAATGCAGCAGTGTGGTAAGTCGGTAGTGTAATCAAGTGATGGAATACACCTGCTTCACGTGCAGCATCTGCTTGGAAGGTACGGATTTTTTCGTCTGCGTCTGCAGCCAATTCCGTGTTGTCGTAATCAGCGCTCATCAACTTAGCACGATCATAGGCAGAAACGTCTTTGCCTTCAGCAGCCCAACGGTCATAAGATTGCTGACGGAAGTTCAGTGTCCAGTTGAATGACGGGCTGTTGTTGTAGACCAATTTTGCATTTGGAACCACTTCTTTCACGCGATTCACCATGTGTGCAATTTCAGCTACGTTTGGTGTTGGTGTTTCAATCCACAGCATGTCTGCACCATTTTGCAAACTAGTGACACAGTCAAGCACCACACGGTCGATTTGTGTGCCTTCACGGAACTGATACAAGCCAGAAGCCAAACGTTTAGGACGATGCAACTTACCATCACGCTTGATTAGGATCTCATCATCACTTGCTTCAGCAATATCGATTTCTTGTGTATCGAGGTAGCTGATGTATTGAGATGCCAAGTCGCCTTTTTCTTTCGACACTGGGATTTTTTGAGTCAAATCCGCGCCTTCAGAGTCAGTACGTGCAACAATTACACCTTCGTCAATGCCAAGCTCAATAAATGCAAAACGTACTGCATTGATTTTTGAAAGGAAATCTTCATGTGGAACCGTCACTTTACCCGCTTGGTGACCACACTGCTTTGCATCAGAAACTTGGTTTTCGATTTGGATCGCACATGCGCCCGCTTCGATCATTTTTTTGGTCAAAAGGTAAGTTGCTTCTTCATTACCAAAACCAGCATCGATGTCGGCAATAATTGGCACAACATGCGTTTCGAAGTTATCGATTTGCGCTTCAATTTCTTTGGCTTTGGCTGCATCACCTGCTGCTTCAGCTTTTTGTAATGCACGGAACAAATCGTTCAGTTCTTTAGCATCTGCTTGACGCAAGAAGGTGTAGATTTCTTCGATCAATGCAGGAACAGAGGTTTTTTCATGCATAGATTGATCTGGAAGTGGACCAAATTCAGAACGAAGTGCAGCAACCATCCAGCCTGATAGATAAATATAACGCTTAGATGTCGTGCCAAAATATTTTTTGTTGGCAATCATTTTTTGTTGTGCAATAAAACCATGCCAGCAACCCAAAGACTGAGTATATTTGCTAGTGTCCGCATCGTATTCAGCCATGTCTTGACGCATGATGGACGCTGTATACTTGGCAATGTCTAAACCTGTACGGAAACGGTTTTGAACAATCATACGAGCTGCATCTTCTGCACGGATTGCATTCCACGTGCCACCTAATTTGTCCTTAACGGTACGAACGTGCTCTAAAGCTGATTGATATGTAGTCATGATATTGCCCTATAATCATTTTGGGTTGATCGAAGTTCCAGTTCAAAATCGGATTAAATTATTTGACTAGATTTTGTACTACTCTTCGCTATGAATACAGCTTAGTAGTTGCAAAAAAATTAATCCAATATTCTAAGCTAATTTTCGGTATTTATTTAAAAAATACATAGATAAAAGTCGTAATATAATTAAAATACCACATACTAAGCTTTTGTTATTTAATAAATAAAAATAATCATTAGCCTGATTTAAAATGACGTTATCGTGTTAATCTTGATATTAGACTTAAGTCGACTCTACCGTTTTAGATCAAATAAAAACCAAATTATCGATCAAAATTGCCAGTGCGGTTGCATTTTTTATCAGATATAATTACTACATGCAGTATATGCAAATGATCATTTTTTGCATTTTACTCATCATCATTATGCACTTGTCATTGAATCTGTACCGCGATGGTTCATATTTTTATTGATGACTCGAAACTTCTGCTTTTATTCGTTATGGTCTTTTTTCTGTTTACGTTGACACAAATCAAATGAACTGTGGCATAATCAAATATAATTTTCTTTTTTTATTCTCGGTATTTTTTTTATGAATCTAGAGCGAGTTGACCTCAATCTATTAATTTATCTTGATGTACTACTTCGCGAAAAGAACGTTACTCGTGCAGCTGAACAATTGGGTGTTACCCAACCTGCCATGAGTAATATTCTACGCCGTTTACGCAATTTATTTAATGATCCGTTGTTAATTCGTTCATCTGAAGGTATGACACCAACCGAGCGTGCGCTTGAACTTCAGCCACGTATTCGCGATGCCTTATCAGATTTGTCGATGATTCTGGAACCGAGAACAGAGTTTCGTCCTTATACGAGTAGTCGTGTGTTTCGTGTCATGACCTCTGACTACGCCGAAGCAACGCTCATCCCGCGATTGGTAAAAGCATTACGTTCAGAAGCACCCAATGTTGTTTTGGACTTTCTGACACCAAGTGACGTTTCATACCGTGATATGGAGCAAGGTAAAGTCGATCTGGCCATTAACCGTTTTAATGAAATTCCACAAAGTTTTCATCAGGTTTTGGTTTGGCGCGACAGTTTTAGTTGCTTGTTAAACGATAAGCACCCATCGGTTCAACACCTAAATCTAAAAAGCTACCTCGATGCACAACATATCTGGGTGTCTAAAACAGGTATGGGCGTGGGCTTCGGTGTCAATCCAGACAAGCAGGCAGGCTTGGGCTGGATTGATCAGGCACTTGAGCGGATCGGACAAAAACGTAAAATTTCAGTGTTTACCCGTCATTACCAGATGCCTGCTTTACTGGCGCAAAATGTCGATCTGATTGCGACCCTTCCAACACGAATGGCGCGCTTACAGGCACAAAATCCGCGTCTTGTGATAAAAGATCCACCGTTTTATATTCCAGAGTTTGAATTAAAAATGGCATGGTGTCCGTTATTGCACCATCACCCTGCACATCGCTGGTTACGTCAACTGATTCTGTTTGTTGCTCGACAAATGATCGAAGAAGAAAATCGTGAATTTATCACCAATAACTCACAATTTTCTCATTACTAATTGAAATTTTTCTTAAATTCTTCTTTTTTCACGCTTATACTAATTTAAAACAGAGGTAGTCTAACTACCTCACTTTTTTTTATCTAAGTTTTCGCAAAATAACCAATACAACAGGTGAACTGTGAGTCTCTTTCAAAATGCCATCATCATCATGATGCTGATTGTTGCGGCTGGTTTTTTATCGCTCACTGAAATTGCGCTAGCGGGCGCTCGCAAAGTCAAACTCAAAATCTTGGCCGAATCTGGTGATGAACGCGCCCAAAAGGTTCTAGATTTACAGGCACAATCTGCAGATTTCTTTGCCGCATCGCAAATTGGCTTAAATGCTATTGCGATACTCGGGGGTATTTTAGGTGAAGCCGCATTTCGGCCATTTTTTGTCGAACTGATTGATCGTGTTTACGACGGCCCTTGGACCGAAACCATTGGCTTTAGCTTATCGTTTACCTTTGTGACCTCGTTATTTATTTTATTTGCCGACCTCATGCCAAAACGCTTGGCTATGATTGCACCTGAAAAAATCGCGGTCAGAGTCATCGAACCGATTCAGATCTTTATCAAAGTCTGTAAACCATTGGCATGGCTGATTAATGCGATCGCAAATGTGTTGTTTCGTTTATTTAAGGTCAATACTATTCGTGATGATAATATTACCTTCGATGATATTTCGGCAGTCATGGAAGCTGGTGCGCAGGCTGGCGTGTTACAAAAACAAGAGCATCACTTTATTGAGAATGTATTTGAGCTAGAAGAGCGAACGGTTCCTTCGAGCATGACCACACGTGAAAACATTGTGTATTTTACTCTCGATGAAACCGATGAAAGTATCCGTCAAAAACTGGCTGAATATCCGTATTCAAAGTTTTTGGTGTGTAATGCACATATCGATCAGGTGATTGGTTATGTGGATGCTAAAGATATTTTGGTACGGATTCTGACCAATCAATCTTTGATTCAACTCAAAGAAAATACGATTCGAACCGTTTTGACCATTCCCGATACACTGACACTTTCTGAAGTACTTGATCGTTTTCGATCGACCAAAGAAAAATTTGCAGTCGTCATCAATGAGTACGCCTTGGTTGTTGGTGTGATTACCCTCAGTGACATCATGATCACCGTCATGGGCGATTGGGTCACGCCAATGGATGAAGAGCTGCAAATTATCAAGCGCGATAATAACTCTTGGCTGATTGACGGCAGTACGCCGATTGAAGATCTTAAACATGCGCTTGAAATTGATGAAATGCCTGATGAAGAAAACTATGAAACACTGGCAGGTTTCATGATGTATCAATTACGCAAAATCCCTCGTCCTGCCGATACAGTTGAATTTTCAGGATTTAAATTTGAGGTAGTCGATGTGGATCACTATAAAATTGACCAGTTGCTGGTCACGCGTATTCTTGAAAAACCAGAAGATCATATTTTACTCGATCATTAATCTGGTTTCTAAGAAATAAAAGATGCCTCTTAAGTGAGGCATTTTTATCATTCAAAGCGATCTGCTCGCAATCTAAAGAATCTACCCGAATGTTTTATACAGTAGGTACATTTCTCTAGATAACACGATTATGCAAGTAATGCATCAATCAGTGCCTGATAATGAATCTGAATATCTTCAGCCAAAATTTTATAAGCATTGTCAAACTGAACCATTGGCCAGCCTTGTTTCCAAAATGGGAAAATATCGTGTAAATCTTTGGTCACAATACTATCTTCACGCGTAATCGCTTGAGCAATTTGCGCCAAGACTTGTGCTGTTTGCGCACCATCTATCGCCATATAATCGATACCACGGGCTTTTAAAATACGAATACGATCTTTTTTATAACGAATTTTCTTTGCCTGTGTAGAGTTCAGGCCCAATGCCAACGTCACAGCCTCTACAAATTTTTCTTCAAAATTTTGATTTAAAGCCACAATTGCCTGTTTATGTGCTTCTTGTCGTCCAGCCTTGCCCCCGTTACGAATAATCTCTTTCGCTTCGATATCTAGCTCGTCTTTTTTCATCGACTGTAAAATATCTAAAATTTCGATATCGCTTAAAGATTCATGAGACTGTTCTGTCATGGGAGTCCTTGGGAAAAATGAAAGATATATTGTCTCATAAAAGTCACTCTAAAACAGAATAAAACGAAAGGAAAAGCACAGTGTTTATTACGCTACTTTGTATATTCAACGCGCTTTTCAACGTCATATTTCACGTTGAAATATGAAAAATTCATCAATAGATTATGCGGCGTAGTGTATCGTTTTGAAATTTTTATATTTATCTTTGGTCAGAATATATTTTTTAAGCGCTCAAGTGATTTCTCTTAATGACTTTAATCTATATCAGTGTACACGCGAGAAGTTGCAATGTTTTTGTTCAAAAAATGAAATAAGATTGATAAGCAGAATCATTCGAAATAATCAATGTTTTTGATCCTTTTACACAGATTCAAATACAAAACCGCACCAGTTGAGTGCAAAAATAATTTTAAAAATTACAGACTTATATTTTTTTTAAGACTTTAGTCGCATAGACACATTCTGCAATTGTACTTTTAAGAAAAATTAATGAATATACGCAGGTTCTAAAATTTTGAACAATTATATAAGTATTATTTTTTGGGCTAAGGATTGCGCACATGCTTACTTTTTTAGGTATCAGCATGATCATGTGTTTTATGTACTTGATCATGACAAAACGCCTCAGTGCAATGGTTGCACTTATTCTCATTCCTGTTTTGTTCGCACTCATCGGTTGGGGGCTGGGCTTTCATTTTGATAGTTTAAGCCACATTGAAATTACCAAATTAGGCGAAACCATGCTAGATGGTATCAAGAAACTCGCACCCACTGGTGTGATGTTACTTTTTGCCATCATGTATTTTGCATTAATGATCGATTCAGGTTTGTTTGACCCTTCAATCAAGTGGATCCTTAAAAAAGTAAAGGGCGATCCGCTTAAAATTACGCTTGGTACTGTTTTTCTGACCTTAACCGTTTCTCTAGATGGTGATGGATCGACCACCTATATGATCTGTGTTGCGGCGATGATGCCTCTTTATAAACGTATTGGCATGAATCCACTGGTGATGACGTGTTTAATGCTACTTTGTAGTGGTGTGATGAATCTGACACCATGGGGCGGCCCAACAGCACGTGCTGCCAGTGCCTTGCAAGTCGATGCAAGTGATGTCTTTATTCCAATGATCCCCTCGATGGTCATAGCAGCAGCATGGTTATTTGTATTGGCCTACATGTACGGCAAGTATGAACGTAAACGTTTGGGTGTGATTGAAATGGGTGACATTAGTCATGCAGACAATCTGACCATTTCAAAAGATCCAGAAGCACAGCGTCCACACCTTCGCTGGTTTAACGGAATTTTGACGCTGGTATTAATGGCAGCATTGGTCAAAGGCATTTTACCTATGGCTATTCTGTTCATGCTCGGTTTCTGTATTGCGCTTGTGGTCAACTATCCTGATCTTCAAATGCAGAAAAAACGGATCGCAATGCACGCAGATAGCGTATTGGCGGTTGTCGGGGTAATTTTTGCAGCGGGTGTTTTTACTGGTATCTTAACTGGTACAGGCATGGTTGAAGCAATGTCTAAAGGCTTTGTTGCTATTATTCCAGACAGCATGGGTCCTTATATGGCACCGATTACAGCCGTACTCAGTATGCCATTAACTTTCTTTATGTCTAACGATGCCTTCTATTTTGGTGTTCTTCCAATTTTGGCAGAGGCTGCAGGCCACTACGGCATTACGCCAGTTGAAATTGCACGTGCATCAATTGTTGGACAACCAATCCACTTACTTTCTCCGCTGGTTCCGTCTACCTATCTTCTTTGTGGTCTGGCTGCAGTTGAGTTTGCAGATCATCAGAAATTCACTTTGAAATGGGCATTTGTGACTTGCTGTGTACTTTTAGGTAGTGCTTTGGTATTTGGTGTATTTCCACTGGTGAGTCTGGTTTAATTTCATCTGACTCCATAAAAAAACCTCCTGATTGATCTGACCCCCGAAAGTTGGACGGTTTGATTAAGCGGCTTTTAAGGACTGAGTTCTGTACTCTACAGGGCTTAGTCCTTTTAATTTAACCTTGATTCTCTCATGGTTGTAATAGTGAATATATTG